>FWPU01001046.1_pt1 | contig 86192 bp, 92 predicted proteins | sample 2228361 | NCBI WGS metagenome assembly FWPU01 (sample SAMEA103939777, study PRJEB20133) | metagenome
TGCGGCGGATCGAGGTGCAGAAGGAAATCGTCTCGCACCCGCCCGCGAACTTGACGGTCATCATGGGGCTCGAACGGGTGGGCATCAACATTCCGCCGCTCGGCGCAGAGAAGTAAAGCGGCTCGGCAAGCATAAGACCGGCAGCCCCTGAAGCAGCCGCTTCGGGGCGCCGGCCGTTACTTGACCACCCAGACGCGGTAAGACTTCGCGTTGAGTGGCTTTCCGATCTTACGCACCCCGATCTCGCCCGGGTTCACGACATCGTCGCCGGAATCCGTTTTCCGGGCCGGGTAGCGGTCGCTCCTGATCAACGTTCCCTGCTCGTCATAGAAGTCGACCATCAGGTCGGCGTGTTCCCGAAGACCGCCGTCATAGGCGGTGGTGAGCCAGTCCAGCCGCTTCAACGCTTTAAAGACCACGGAGATCGTGCCGTCCTTGTCTTCGCGTACGCTCAGCACGCGCAAGGCGCGATTCTGCTCGACGGCCGTCTGCGTGTTTCCGGTACCACTGAGCTGGGCCTGGACCACGCTCCGGATCTCGTCCGGCTGCACGCTGCCGCGCACCTTGCAATACACCGTCCGGCCTTTTTCCGCCTGTTCGATCACCTGCACGTCATGGACGTAGCCCGATGCGATCGTCTGGACGATATCCTTGAGCAAAGGCGAGTCCACGACCGCCGCCGTTTGTTCCCGGAATGAAGGCCAGGTGCTGATCGCGAGCCGAAGCGCTTCCCGACAGGCGGTTGCTTTCGCCTCCGTCGGCGTTTCAGGGTCGTGGTAGGTGTAGCGATAATCGCCCACGATGTCGGTTCGATCGGATTGGGACCAAGCCTGCTGCGCGAACGAAAAGAACATGCCGCCCGTCAGGAGCAAGGCCAACGGACGGACGCCGAACGTCTGTCTGGGACACCTCATCGCCGCCTCCCTCCTTTCACAATGGATTGCTGTCATGCTACCACGCGATTTCACGGGTCGGCAATCGACGTTCCCATGTCCTTCCAGAGAGCGTCGGCCAAGGCTCGAATAGTCAGGGGTGCGTTCCCTTCTGCCCGGTTGTTGACCAGGACATAGGGGATGACGCCGTCCGCAAGGGCCTGGCGAATGAGGGCCAGGGTGTCCCGGCGCATCTGCGGTTGGAGGTTGACGATACCGGTGTAAGGCGCGTACCGCTCGACCGCCTTGGCGTAGGCCAAGCCCAGCGGGGTCAGGAGCCGGAGCACCGTAAACCCGGCTGTAAACCTGCGGCTGAGCCGCCGATGCTGTTCGAGCAGGGGCGGCATGGCGGTCCAGTGGTTGTACACATGGGCGACCCCGTGAGCCTTCAGGAGATCGCGGTAGCCAGGGCCGAGGTGCGCCGAGTTGCGGACTTCCACCGCGTAACACGGGCCGGCCGGCAGCTTCGCGAAGAACCGGTCGAGCGCGGCGACAAAATCGTTGGAGTCCGGGCCGAATCGCTGGAACTCGAAGATGAAGGGACCGGCGCGGTCCCCGAGTCCCTCGCGCGAGGGCCGAAGCACGAAGTCGTCGCACAGGGCGGCGTCGAGAAACCGGGGGTTCGGCTTGCCGGCGCGCCGCCCGTATCGCGGCAGATCGGCGAAGGCCGGGACGGTGATGTCCTCCCATACCTTCGAGCAGAAGCGGAAGTCCGTCGGAACTTGGGCGGCGTAGAAGGCGAGTTGGCTGATTGTCGGCGGGCGGTAGAACGTGTGATCCAGGCCGACGGTCCTGAATAACGGCGCGCCGTTGTATTCATAGGCCGCGTATTCGGCCAGACAATCCTTGGCCAAACGGTTCTTAGGATAGGACCGCGTGTACACCAGGCCCCGCCAGCCTTCATAGGCCCAGGAGCTGGTTCCAAACCGAACACGGTCGCGATCGCCGATCACGAGATTCCCAAGCGCCGCCTCTCAGATCAACAGGAGGCCGGCGATGGCGGCAAGCCCTCCTCCGCAGGAAAGGAAAAAGCCGATTGCACCGGTGACGTACCATGGTGTGATGCGGGCGAGGTCAGTCCGGTCCAGTCGGGCATGGTGCTCCACCGGTGAGATCCACCAGCGAGGGGGAGGCGCCGACCGGGCGGCCAGGCCGCGGTACAGCAGGACGTGATACCACAGGCCCGCCGGCAGACCCGTGACAATGCCGACGCCCAACGTCCCGAGGCCGAGTTCGACCAGCAAGTGGGGCGTCAGCCAAACAGCCGCGAGCTCGAAGAATCCCACCGCCGTGAGCCCGCCGAGCACGAACAGGCTTTCGATCATGTGCCGGATTGTACCTGAAGAGTTTCCCCGGGAACAGCCCGCCTTGACTTGAACCGGGTCTTCACTCAGACTCACTGCTATGTCACCTTCCTCGGATCGGGAACTGCTGGATCGCCTGGCTGAACGCGCCGGGATCGCCTCGGAGTATTACGATATCAACGGGATGCGGCACGTGACTTCTGAAGACACCAAGCGCGCCGTTCTCGCCGCGATGGGATTCCGCGTCCAATCAACCCACGATCTGATGGAGGAACTACAAAGATGGGATGAGTCGCCCTGGCGACGATCCTGCGATCCGGTTGTGATCGCGTACGAAGGCGACGACTCGGCGCGATGGTCGTTTCGTCTGGCGGTCGAGGAACGCGAGCAGCGGACCCTCCGCATTATTTGGCAGATTCGAGATGAAACCGGCCGCGTCCGTCATGAGCGGGAATCGGGGCCGGGTCTGGCGCCGCGAGAGGTGCGTTACCTGGACGACCGGCGGTATGTCCGGATCGAAATGCCGCTTCCGCGCGATCTGCCGATGGGCTACTACGACGTGACCGCGCGGGTGCAAGGGATCGAATCCGGCTTGGAGGGGTCGTTTCTTCTCATCCTCGCCCCTCGCCATTGTTATGTGCCCCCCGTCTTTGAGGAGGCGCGGCGCATCTGGGGGGTGTCGGTGCAGCTCTATGCGCTCCGATCGTCGAGAAACTGGGGGATCGGAGACTTCGGCGATCTCTTCGGGGTCGTGGAATGGGCGGCCAAGAACCTGGAAGCCGGCGCCATCGGTCTCAATCCGCTTCACGCGCTGAAGAATACCCGGCCGTTTCACATCAGCCCCTATTCACCGAACAGCCGGCTTTATCTGAACGAGCTGTATCTCGACCTCGAACGCATTCCGGAGTTCGGCACGTCGGCGGAGGCCCTGAACCTGGTGCGTGACGCCCGGTTTCGCGCGACGCTGGAAGACCTGAGAAAGCAAGATCTGGTGGACTACGACGCCGTCGCCGCCGTCAAGCGGTCGGTGCTCGAACGACTCTTTGTGCAGTTTCTCCGGGACAACTTTTCCGAGGTCGGCGAGCGCATGGAACCGACAACGGAACGAGGCCGGGCCTTCACGCGGTATGTGCGGGAACAAGGCGAGGCGCTGGAGCGGTTCGCCGTGTATCAGGCGCTCGATGAGGAGATGAGCCGTCTGGATCCGCCCGTGTGGATATGGCAGGAGTGGCCGGAGGGCTATCGGCATCCGGCCTCCGCCCAGGTCGGCGAGTTTGCCCGGCGGCGTCGAACGCGGGTCCGGTTTCATCAATATGTTCAGTGGGTGGCCGAACGGCAGTTGCAGGATATAGTGGAGCAGGCCGAACGCCTGGGCATGCCGATCGGCCTGTATCACGATCTGGCCTTAGGCAGTGATCGGTCCGGCGCGGACGGGTGGGCGTTTCAGGACGTGCTGGCGTTAGCGGCTGATTGCGGCGCGCCCCCCGATCCGTTCGCGCCGGAGGGGCAGAACTGGGGCCTCGCGCCGGTGAACCCGGTGGCCCTGCGGGCTACCGGGTACCGCATGTTCATCGAGTTGCTCCGCAAGAATCTTCGGCACGGAGGCGCCATCCGTCTCGACCACGTGATGGCGCTGTTCCGCCTGTTCTGGATTCCGCGCGGCCTGCCCGCTTCGGCCGGCGCCTACGTGCATTACCCGGCCGAGGAGTTATTGGCCATCGTGGCACTCGAAAGCGTCAGGGCCAAAACGGTGATGATCGGGGAGGATTTGGGCACGGTGCCCGATTGGATCCGGGAACGGCTGGCGCGGGCGAAGGTGCTGTCCTATCGCGTCTTCTATTTTGAGCGGACGAGGGACGGAGCATGGAAGCGGCCGGCCGACTACCCGGAAGAGTCCATCGCGGTGGTTTCGACCCACGATCTCCCGACATTAGCCGGGTTCTGGGCCGGGGAAGATCTGGCCGTGCGGGCTTCGCTGGGCTTCTACGCCGACGAGCGTGCGAAGCGGGAGGCGTGGGAGGAGCGGCAGCGGGACAAAGCCGGAATCTTGACGGCCTTGCAGGCGGAAGGTCTCCTGCCGGACGGGATCACGACCGACCCGGCCACCGTCTCGGCCATGACGCCGGCGTTATGTCGGGCGATTCATGCGTACCTCGGGCGGACGCCGTCGTGGCTGGTGTTGGCTTCTCTGGAAGACGGGATCGGAGAAAAGGCCCAGGCTAATCTGCCGGGCACCGTCGAAGCGTATCCGAATTGGTCGCGCAAGCTCTCGCTCGATTTGGAAGAACTGCGCCGGGACAGCCGATTGTACGACCTGGCGGCGGCGCTGAGGGCGGCCCGTGGGGGATCGGCGCCGGGGCGGCCGGGCGGGGTGTGAAGCGAGGAAACGATGGCGGGCAGCAAGCAGAAGAACCGTCTGGTGCTGAGCATCGCGGCGGCGCTGTTTCTCGGTATCGTGGTGATGGAGACCTTCATCCCCGCGAACGTCGTCGGGGCTTACGGGTTTGTGCTTCCGATCTTGCTGGTGGCGACGGTCAGAAACCGGAAACTGATGTATCTGACGGTCGCGCTCTGCATCATCGCGACGTACATCGGCCTGTTGCGACCCGCCAAGCCGGGCCGGTTCGTCTCGGCGGTCATCAACCGGACGGTCGTCGTGTGCGTCTTGGGGATCGTCGCCTATGTCAGCATGACCGGGGAGGAACGCAAGGCCGGGGAAGAAGCGGCGCGGGCCGCGTTGGCCCTCCAGACGGAGAATCTTCTTCGAGCCAACGCGCAGTTGGTCGACATCAAGGACAAGCTGAACCGCTCGGAACGCTTGGCGGCGGTCGGCCAGCTCGTCGCCTCCGTCGCGCATGAGGTCGGAACTCCTCTGCATTCCATCGCCTGGCACGTGCAGGCCCTGGCGGAAGAGCCGGGCGCCACGCCGGAAATGAAGAAGCGGATCGAGATCATCGACGAGCAGATCAACCGCGTCGTCCAGATCATTCAGGATCTGCTTTCGTCGACGCGACAACGGAAACCCGAACCGGCCTGGCTGCCGGTCGAACGTTTGGTCCGACCGGTCGCCGCGCTGATGGAGCCGGCGTTTCATGCGAAAGGTGTGGCCTTGCGGGTCGAACTGGGGCCGGCTCCGCCGCAAGTATGGGCCGATGCGGACAAACTGCAGCAGGTGCTGGTCAACCTGCTCACCAACGCGTTGACTGCAACCCCGTCGGGCGGCGAAGTTCGGGTGACGGTGGGAATCCGGCCGGCCTCAACCGACGAGGCGGACGCGGGCGCGCGGGCCGGACGGCCGCTGGTGGAGAGAATGGTCACGGTCACGGTGAGCGATACCGGCTGCGGGATGCCCAAAGAGCATCTCCAGCGGGCGTTCGAGCCGTTTTTCACTACCAAGGCCCTCGGCAGAGGAACGGGCTTGGGGTTGTTTCTCAGCCGCGAGGCAGTGGCCGCCCACGGGGGTTGTCTCACGATCGACAGCGAAGAAGGGAAGGGGACGACGGTGGTGATCGCGCTGCCGGGGCTGCAGGAACGCCCCGTGGAAGTCGTCTAGCTTATGCAATCGGCGGCGAACATTCTGGTGGTCGACGACGACGCGGTGGCGCGCGATTTGCTGGTCGAAGCCCTCAAGAAGGAGGGCTATGAGGTCGAAGCCTTCGCCGGGGGCGCGGAGGCGATCGAGCGGGGACGAAAGGCGCCTGTCGATCTCGTGTTGACCGACATCCGCATGGGCGCGGTGGACGGTCTGACCGTGCTGCGGGAGTTCAAGAAATTCAGCCCGGACACGCCAATCGTGTTGCTGACCGCGTTCGGATCGCTCGAAGGCGCGATCGAAGCGATGAAGCAGGGCGCGTACGACTATTTGGCCAAGCCGTTCAAGAAAGAAGAAATCAAGCTGGTGGTCCGACGTAGTCTCGAACATTGTCGGCTCGTCCGCGAAAACGCCCGCTATCGCGCCGAGCTGCGGGACCGGGAAGAGTGGTCGCAGATGGTCGGCAGCAGCCCGGCGATGCTGGAAGTGTACAAGCTGGTCGCGCGGGTGTCCGAAGGGCGCAGCACGGTCCTGCTGCAAGGCGAAAGCGGGACGGGCAAGGAGCTGATCGCCAAAGCGATTCATACGAACAGCCCGCGACGCGACAAACCCTTCGTGCCGGTGAACTGCGCCGCGTTGCCCGATGCGTTGTTGGAGTCCGAGATGTTCGGCCACGAGAAAGGCGCATTCACCGGCGCGACCGCCGCCAAGCCGGGCCTGTTCGAGACCGCCAACGGCGGGACACTGTTTCTGGATGAAATCGGCGATCTGGGCGCGGCCCTGCAGGTCAAGCTCCTGCGGGTGATGCAGGATCAGGAGGTCCGCCGGGTCGGCGGTACCAGTTCGGTCAAAGTCGATGTCCGTATCATCGCCGCGACCAACCGCGATCTGGCGAGCTTGGTCAGGGAAGGCAAGTTCCGGGACGATCTCTACTACCGCCTGAACGTCGTTCGCATCGTGCTGCCTTCGCTGGCCGAGCGGCGCGAAGATATCCCGCTGTTGGCCTATCACTTTCTGCGCAAGTACACGGGCGGCGCCTCGCATCCGGTCAAGGGGTTTCTGCCGGAGACGATGGCGCTGTTGCAGCGCTATCGCTGGCCGGGGAACGTGCGGGAACTGGAAAATGCCATCGAACGGGCCGTGTCGCTCAGCCACGGCCCGTTCGTCATGCCGGACGATCTGCCTGAAGCCATCCGCCACGCCGGCTCCCTTCAGGAAGAGAGGCCGGCTTCCAAAGACGCGCGCCCGGAGGAGGTGCTGTTGACCCTGGACGAAGTCGAGAAACGGCACGTGATTCGCGTGCTGAAAGAGACGAAGGGCAACAAAGTCCGCGCGGCGAAGATTCTGGGAATCGACCGGCGGACGCTCTATCGGATGGCGGAACGGTTTGGAATCGATCTGGGAGAAGAACCGGAAAACGACTAGCGGAATTCGGCTACAACACGCGCAGGGCGTTCTTGATCACGCGCAGTTGGTTCGCGGCGCTTTGCGGCAATGGGGTGGGGGACGCCTCCCACGCCGTGAACATGCCGTCCTTTCCTTCATAGGAAACATGAATCGTGAGGTGCGTGGTTGCCTCCGATGTCGGGGTGACGGTGGCCACCACCCGACTTCTCCCCACGCCGAAGCGCCAGCGCAGCATCCAGTCCCAGGGGCTCCGAGTCTCGCGCCGGTAGCCGGTCATCAGGCGGCCCGCGTCTTCTTCTTTCACGTCATAGCCGTCCGCCGCCAGTACGTCGATCACGGTTTCCCTCACCTGGTCGGCGGGGATCGGCAGAATCGCATCGATCGCGTCCGCCTCATGCCGGGGCTGTGTTCCGCCGCACGCGCACAACAGGCCCGCGGCGATCACGAGGAGCGGGGTGGTTCGTAAGCGGCGCATGGTCGGCCGGATCCTGTGCGTTATTTCCCGAGCCGGTACACCAGATGCGTATCCGTCTGCGCCACGCCTTCGATGGCGTGAATTTTTGTGAGGACGAGTTGCGTCAGCGCGTCCTGGTCCGGGACCTCCACGATCGCAAAAATATCGGGCTTGCCCCAGCAGGGATCGATCGTCTTGATCTCTTTGATTTCCGACAAGGCCCGGACCACGTCGCTGGTTTGGCCGGGCAACACGTTGATCAACACATAGGCGCGGTCGGGCATCGTTCACACTCCATTGGTTGCCGCTCTGCCGCGAGAAACGCGCAACGCGTGGCGAAGAACGGCAGGAAACGTAGCGGATACGCCGTGAAGAAGTCAATATCGCCGATGAGGCGCCGCGAGCGCGGAAGGGCTTCGGTCGGGAGCGTTTCCGTCCCGGGGGCGCATGTCTACTTGGGAGCGACCAGTAACTCGACCGTGTAGCGGTCGCTGACGCTGGTGAGATCCATTTCCAGCCCGCGTGGGTTGCCGATCCGTCCCTCCGGATCGTACACGAAGCAAAAGAGCGTCCTGCAGGTGTCGCGGGCTGCGTAGCGTTCGGCGTCCGCCTGCAACTGCTCGGCGATTTCCCGCGCGCCGACGCCCGGCCGCGTTTTTTTGACGACGATCGCGATACCCTCCCGGTGCAAGAAAAACGTCGTCCGGCTGGCGCAATCCGTATAGGCAGGCATCCATTCTTCCGAGCTGACCTCGTCGAACTCCAGGCGCAGCAGGGCGTAGAACAGGTCCTGCACGTCGTATTCGTCTTCCACGTCCAGGGTCGCGCGGTATTCGCGGCGGAGCCGAAGTTGCCGGACGACCGTGTGAAAGCGCGTGCAGATCTTCCGGACGAGGTCCAGCGGATCCGGCTCGCCGGCGGCATCGGAGGGTGTCGGCGCGGGTGCGTCCGTTCGCGCGGTGCTGCGTGTGGGCTGACTGGCCTGTCCGGTGAGATGTTCGGCCATGGGCGCGGGCGCAGGTTTGGAGGTCGCCCGGGGGCGAGGCCTGTGACCGGCCGCGGGAGCCGGTTCTGGTCCGTCCGGATGCGGGATCCCGGAGAATGCGTGCGGCGGGGGAGCGGCTGCGGTTGTATCAGCCGGCGGAGGCAGGGTGCTGACGGGAGTCGGTGGCACGACGGCAGACGGGGGTGGCGACTCCAAAACCGGTGGAGCAGCCGGCGTGGCATGCGTCCGCGCGGGATGGGGCTTGGGAGCCGCCGGTTGGACAGGCGGCGGAGAGGCGGGGATCGGCGCCGATGGCGAAGAGACCGGCGGAGTCGCCTGGTCGAGTTGCGGAGACGCAGCAGGCGGAGTCTCGGTCCTCTGAGCCGTTGATGGGGCGGACTGAGCCGGACTGACCGATGGGGAAGGCGCTGCCGTCTGTGTTGTAAGAGGTGGCGGCGGCATAGCCGAACTCGGCGCGAATGCGACGGAAGCTGGTTGAACCGGCGGCGAGTTCGGGGGAGCCGCAGCCACGGCCGGTTGCGGGGGAGCCGTCGGCCGAGCAGATGGAGCGGTCGGAGTCGAAGTCGCAGACGCGGGGACGGCGGCGACGTTCGTTGCCAGTGAAATCGACATCGTGACCGGGGGAGGGACAACCGGCGGCACCAACGGCGCGATGGTAACCTGCGCGGGCGGGACCAGCGTCAGATGGGGAGCGCTTTGCGGCGTCCCGGCTTGCGGCGGGCTCGCGGTCGGCTCCCCAGGGCTCAATCCCAGCAAGTCGAGCTTCTTGCTCTCCAGCCTGGCAATCAGCCCGTTCAGCATGGAAAGCGTCTCGGTGATCTCCGTCGGCGTGTTTGTGCGGAGTTTGTAGTGTTGGTGCGCCTGGAACTCGGGGGACTTGTCGCCGAAGATGCGACGGATGCTTTCGCGAATTTGCAGCTCCGCCCGCGCGCGGAACGCGTCGCGATAGGGGAATCCTTCGCTCTTCAGGTCTTCGACCTTGGCGACCTGCTTGCGGAGCATATCGATGCCCTGATTGATCTCCTCGATCGCGAGGGCGGTCTTCGACCGGCCGCTGGATTTCGCTCGTGCCATCTCGGTGTCCTTGTAGCGGTGAGTCTAGCGTAGGGTCGATAAGCAGGCAAGGAATCGAGGGATTCTGGACAGACAGGAAGGGCTGCTGGGCAAGATCAGTGGGAGCGCAGAACCGAAAGCAATGAGGGGCTGCAGAGGGTTTATCCGTCGGCCTTCGATTGTAAGGCCGACGGGACGAGCAAGCGAGGATCAGAACGCGAGCCAGGATAATCGAGGTATTTATCCGCCCGCAACCGATTCGATAAGCCGATGAGGAGCGGGCGGTCCGAGCAAGGATTGAAACGCAGCTCAGGAGAGTCGAGGTGTTTAGCCGGTCGCCAAGAACAATCGCATAGCTCCCGGTCGAGCAAGCTCGGTTTGGTGCCCCCGACACGAATCGAACGTGCGACCCGCGGTTTAGGAAACCGCTGCTCTATCCGGCTGAGCTACGGGGGCGTGGTCGTTACGATACTGAAAGCGTGGGACGAAGTCCAGTGAGGGGAAGGCAATCAGAGTTCGAGGGCAACGGGCAGGCGGCCCCGCCCGCCCGTCTCCCCCGTCGAAGAGATGAGCGTTACCGGGCCAGATTGATGGCCTGGCGGTTGGCCTCGTCGCGTTTGCAGCTCTCCTCGGCGATCATCCGCTGGCCTGCACTGGCGTCCTTGGGAATACGATCGAGGCAGGCCTGGAGGGTGTCGCCCGGCGTGCCGGACGCCGCCCGCGCCGATGTGGTGGTCGTGATCCCGCCGCGATTGATGGCTTCCGCCTTGCAGCTCTCCTCGGCGACCATCCGCTGTCCCGGGCTGGCGTCCTTCGGAATCCGACTCAGGCAGGCCTGCAGCATGTCACCCGTGACGGCCGGAGCGCTGGCTCGGCTGACGGTCCCGCCGACTCCGCCGGACCCGGGCATGCCGCCGCCGTCTGTCGCGCAGGATGCCAAGAATAAGGTGGATGATGCCAGCAAGATCATGTTCATGGCTTGCATCGCTTTCATATCGATGGCCCTCCTTTGGGAGATGGATGCGTGACTATAAATGGAAGCGCACGGTCAAAGCAAGAATCACCGTGCCGCGCCGCCGGCCTGTTCAGACTTCGCCAGGAGATCTTTTCTCGATGGAACTTGCGTCAGGATGTCGGCGCGGACCTGGTAGATTCCGGGCAGCCGTTGCCCGATGGCGTACACGAGCCCGCCGACTTGATTGCCCAACGCGAGCTTTCCGCCGACCTTGCCGTCTTTGCTCGTCGCGATGAACTCGGCGGCCGGCGCCACCAGCCCGTACGACGCAAGTTGGCCGGCTTGCTTGAGCACCCGTTCTTCCGCAGGCAGATTCACCACACGGCTGACGAAGAGATCGGCCGTTTCCTGGTTCAGTTTGTCGGTCGGCCGATCTTCCAGCACCCATTCGTTGTTTTGGTGGATGAGCACGTAGTGCTCGTCCCGCGTCCTGACCGACAACATCGCAATGTCCGGGAACTCCATGCCCAGGAGGCGCTTGTCCTGCAGGGCGAAGAGGTCCTTGGTGAGATCCCGGATCGCGGTCGGGTTGATTCGATAAATCGGCGCATCCGGCTTTATCTCGGCGAAGGCCTCCCCGCTGGCCGGGTCCGGCTGGTAGAATTTGGCGACCTGATCCGCGTCGCCGGCGTGGATGGTCACTTTGACGTTCGGACTCCCCAGCTTTCTGGCGATTGCGTCCCGCTCGGGGCCGGGATCGATGATGCCGAGCGCCTTCAGGTCCTCCAGTCGGAACAGCAGCGTCCGCACCTCCGTTTGGTCCGCCTCCGCCTCGATTGGATACCGAATCTTCCATTTCTTTTTCGGTGTCCCGTCCATTTGATACAGGACGATTTCGGTGGCGGGGTACGTCAGCCGGATGCGGTCGACTTCCTTCTGATCGAACCGGAAAATCTCCTTGCGGCGGAAGCTCATGAGGTTTTTGTTGAGGAAGTCTTTCGGTGCCAGGTCGGTCAGCAGTACCTTCTGATCGGACCCGCGCAGCACGTACAGCGTGGAGGACAACGGTCCGATGTCGCCGATGGCGTACGTTTCCTGCTTGGCGCCGGCCGAGACGGTGATGATCGTTGAAGGGTGGTCGAGGCCGAACGGCGCGAGCGCGGTCGCTTTCTCTTCCACGACCCGCTGCACCCGGCCCGTGACCAGCGCGCGGATCAGTGCTTGGACTTCACGTTCGTCCGCTTCGGTCTTCAGCGGCGCAGCGATGGTCCACCCGCGACCACTCTTGGATTCGAGCACGATCTCGCCGGCGTCGGATTTGACCGTCAGGCCGCTGATCTCGCGTTCGTCGAACGGGAGCAGTTTCCTGACCTGGGCCTCGGTCCTCTGTTCCATCCGCTGGGCCGGCAGCTCGACAAAATACACGTAGGCTCCCAGCCCTGCCAGCGCGACCGCCATGAACAGCGTGACATAGTAACTCTTCATGGGGGATCAGAGGCGCCGCCGTTTTCTCCAGACCGTCATGCCCCACAGGAAAGAGACGAAGGGGAGGGTGAGCACTTGGACATACAGCAGGATGCGTTCCTGGGCCGGATTGGGAATGAACGGGCGCAGCGCCGGTTCCTTCGGCGTGATCGAAATGAGTTCGCGTTCCTCGGCCAGCCAACCGGCGGCGTGCAGAAAGAAGTCGGTGTTGCCGGGGAAATTCAGAAAGGCGTTGCTGGCGAACGATGAGTTGCCGACCACGACGATGGCCGGACGCGGTTTGCCTTCTTCGGGCGTCTTCTTCGGCGTGAGCGCGGCCGCCAAGTGCACAGGACCCTGAACATCTTCTTTCTCGCTGAAGCTTACGACCCGCCCTTTCATGTCCGTTTCCACCCAACTGCGCGGCGACGTGCGGGCGAGGGGAACGAAGTCCCACTCTTTCGCCGCGTCTTCGTGGAACGTAACATGCCGCGACAAGGGCAACAGGACGGCCGAGGTCAGATCGTGCGTGATTTCGTGTTCGGTGAAGATGCTGACCAGCAGGACGGTCAGATCCCCCTGCGCCAGCCGATTTTGCAGATCCACCACGACGCCCTTTCCCAACTCCACTCCCCATTTGGCCAGCAAATCGTCCAGCTCGGCTTGCGTATCCGGATCAATGAGAAACATCACGCGGCCGCCTCGCTCGACGTACCGGGCAATGCGTTCCTTTTCCTCTTTCGTCACCGGTCGACGCGGACCGGCGATGATCAGGGCGGAGACGCCTTCCGGCACGGCGCTTTCCTGGAGCAACGACAAGGTGCCGACGTCGTAGCCCTGCTTGATCAAGGCTTCTTTCGCCAGCGCATAGCCGTTGCGCTCGCGGTCTTCTAGGCTGCGCTCTCCATGCCCTTCCAGAAAGAGCAGGCGTTTCTTAGTGTCTTTGGAGACTCGGATCAGGGCGCTTGTCAGTTCGACCTCGGAAGGTGAATTGATCCGGACGGACTGCGAGCCGCTTTCCAACACGGCCGTGTCCGCCCGTGTAATGCCGTACTCGCGCGCGACGTTCGGGCGCCGCTCGGGATCGATGAAGTGCACCGTCAACTTGTCACTGGCCTGGCGGTAGCTGTCGAGCAAGTCGCGGTAGGTATTGAACGCCTGGCTCCGTTCCTGGGCGAACACGGTGATCTTGACCTCGCGGTTCAGGCTGCGCAGGACCTGATAGGTCTGGGGCGCGAGCGTGAAGTGTTGGGTCTCGGAGAGGTCCCAGCGGTGCGCGTGGCGGCTCGCGAGGAAGTTTACGATGCCCAGGATGCCGATGAAGAGCGCGACCATCAGCACGCTGTTGGCGCCCAGTCGGGTCGAGCGGCGGGCGGAAAAAGCCTTGAGCGCCTCGAAATGGATCACGAAAAAGACGATCAGGCAGACGAGCGCCACCCCCTCGCACAGCGTGACCAGCCACAGCTTGTCCGGCGCCAGGCTGTAGGCGACCAGCCCGGTGACGGCCAGTCCGGCTCCCGCGATGCCGATCGGAAAGGTCGACCGGGTCACTTCCATCGGGCCGACTCCACGACACGGTGCGCGAGGAAGAGCATCAGCACGATCCCACTCAGGTAATACACGAGATCTTTCGTGTCTACGAGACCCCGTACCAGATGATCGTAATGCTCGATAAAGGAGAGAGACGAGATGAAGTTGCCCGCCGGAGTGTCGCCGAGGATCGATCCCAACGCGCCCAGAAGCCAGATGAGGATCAGTAAACCGAAGCTGAGGAATGCGGCCACGATCTGGTTCTCGGTCAGGGCTGAGGCGAAGACTCCGGTGGCGACAAACAGGGCGCCCATGAGGGCGAGGCCCAAATAGCCGGTCAGGACGGGGTTCCAATCGAAGTCGCTGAAGACCGAGAGCGTGAGGGGCGCTAAGCCGGTCAGGCCGAGGATCCCCAGAAAGATCACATAGACGCTCAGGAACTTGCCCACCACGATTTCGGTGATGCCGATCGGCGCGGTCATCAAGAGTTCGAAGGTGCGGAGTTTGCGTTCTTCGGCGAACAGCCGCATGGTCAGGATGGGCAAGGTCAGCAGCAACACGATGGCGGTGCTGTAGAAGGTCGGGCGAAAGACCAACTCATTGAGATTGATTTGAGCCGTGGCCCCCTGGATCTGCATGAAGCGGATGGCCTGGTTGCCGGCGTTCACCACGGCCAGATAGGACAAGACTCCGAAAATCAGCAGGAAGACGGCGCCGATGACGTACACCACGGGGGACACGAAATACGATCGCAATTCCTTTGCAATGATGGCGCTGACCGGAGTCATGACGTGCTCGAATCGATGATCGGTTTATCCTTGACGTTCGGTGTCGACGCTCGAGACTCTTCCTCGCGGCTTGCTTCGTGCGTCTGCTCGATTCCTTCCTCGCGCTGGGTTAACCGCAGGAAGACGTCCTCCAGGGTCATCGAAATGGTTTTCAATTCCAGCAGTCCCCAATTGTGACTGACGACGAAACGGGCGATGTCGTCCCGGAGGTCGCGGCCCAGTTCGCACTCGAGCAGATACGTCCCCGATTCCGCGACGGCGAAGACATTCAGCACGCCGGGAATCGTGCGCAGCCGGTCGAGACCGTCCGCGGGCGGCGACTTCACGGTGATGCTGATTTTCTCTGAGCGCCGAAGCCTGGCGGACAAGCGGTCCGGCGTGTCCACGGCCACGATCCGCCCGTTGTTGATGATCACCACGCGTTGGCAGACGGCCGTCGCCTCCGGCAAGATATGCGTGCTCAGGATCACCGAGTGGGAGCCGGCCAGGCTCTTGATCAGTTCGCGGATTTCGATGATTTGCTTCGGGTCGAGCCCGACCGTCGGTTCATCCAGGATGAGGACCGGCGGATCATTCAGCAAGGCCTGGGCCAATCCCACCCGCTGCCGATACCCGCGGGAAAGATTCGCGATGAGCCGGTGGCGGACCTCACCCAGCGAGAGCCGTTCGATCACGCGGGCCATCCCGGCGGTAAGCCTGCTTCCATTCATGCCGCGCAGGCGGCCCGCGAAGGTCAGGTACTCCGTGACCGTCAGTTCCTGGTAGAGCGGCGGGGTTTCGGGCAGGTAGCCGATGCGGCGCTTCACCTCCATCGGCTCCTCCAAACAGTCGAACCCGGCCACCCGGGCAGTCCCTTCCGTCGCGGGCATGAAGCAGGTCAGAATCCGCATGGTCGTGGTCTTGCCGGCGCCGTTCGGTCCGAGAAAGGCCAGGACCTCGCCCTTTTCGACGGTGAACGTCACCCCTTCAATGGCCGTAAGTTGACCGTACCGTTTCGCAATGTTCTGAACTTCGATCATGAAGTTGGTCGTGAGATGAACAGCTGAGGCTAGTGACTGCAGAGCCCGCCTTCTCGGGTCGAACGAGCGGGTCTGGTGGCGGATATTATCCACTCTCTGTAGGTCAGTCAAGGGAAGGTGAATCGAGTCGCTCGGCAACGGCACATGACGAGGGCCCGCTTTACAGACAAATTCCAACCTGCTACATTTGCGCCGCTCGTGAAGCTCGTTTGAGGTTCTTACGGGAAAGGGGAGAATTCATGATGAGCGGAAATCGCACGGCGTCGTGGTTTGTGATCGCCGTAGCCCTTGTTTTCGCGTCCGTCGCCGCTCCGTCCGCGACTGTGGCGGCCGATCTGTCGGTTCACCGGGTGCAAGGTCAGGTTGTGGCGGTGAATGTCAAGGATAAGCCGTCGGTCATCGTGGTGAAGGCAATGACCGCGAAGAAGCAGGAACTGATCGTCGGGGCGACGGTCGAGGCGAATGCGTCGATCACTCGCGGGAAAAAGCCGGTCACGCTCGCCGATATCAAAGAAGGAGAAACCGTTGATCTGACCTACGTGAAGAACCCGGACGGCCTGGTGGCCCAATCGATCCGTGTCCGGTAAGGGTGGAGGTTCGATGTCGCCCAAAGTCATCCAGTGTGCTGTTGGGATCATCTGTGCGGGATTGTTGAGCGTATCGGTCGGCTGCGCCGGAAAGAAGTTTTCCACATCGGCCTCCGATCAGACGATGATGCCCGGGGAAAAACTTCAGGCTGAAGCTCCGGCGCCACCGGCGCCCAGCGCCGAAGTGTCTGCGCCGGCGATGCCGCTACAGACCGAAGCGGCGACGGCGATCGAGGAAGCCAAAACGGAGGCTCCGGTTCCTCGTCCGGAATCTCCCGGAGCCGAAGCCCCGGCGGAAACGCCGAAAATGGAGGACGCCAAGACCGAGCAGGCTCTCCCTCCGCCAACCCCATCGGCAGCTCCGCCGGTCGAGGAGAAAACAATCGTCCCCCCGGTTCCTTCCGTAGCAGAGTCAGTCCCCTCGGTTCCTTCCATAGCAGAGTCAGCCTCCCCGGCCCCGTCCGCAGCAGAGGAAGCTGCGCCAGCCGCGCCGCCACCTTCAGCCCCTCCTTCCCCTGAAGAAGCCGTGACTCTGGCCGATGTCTTCTTCGACTTTGACCGGTTTTCCATTCGCAAGGACGCGCAAGCGACTCTGGAGGCCAATGCGCGTTGGCTCAAAACGGTGAACGGGCGCAAGGTCCTCGTCGAGGGTCATTGCGACGAACGAGGAACGGTCGAGTACAACCTGGTTCTCGGCGAGAAGCGCGCCCAGTCCGTCAAGCAATACCTCCAGGAACTCGGTGTGCCAGCCTCGCAGATCCAGATCACCAGCTTCGGCAAGGAAAGGCCGTTCTGCACCGAGCACAGCGACGCTTGCTGGCAACAGAATCGCCGTGCCCATTTTGTGCTGCAGTAGCCGGAACGTCTGATGTCAACTCGGCGGTTCCTTCGAGGCTCCGGAGAGATTCCTGGAAAAAGAGGAGGGATGCTGTGAGGTTACGTCAAGTCTTCCTGAGCTATGGAGTGATGATGTTCTCGCTGACCGGATGCGCCGGTAAGGGGGAAGTGATCGCGGTAAATATCCCGGCGAAACACCAAGCTGTCGAGGCAACGGCCAAGAATCCAGGCGACCCTCACGTGGCCGTGATGGCGTTCGAAGATGGACGATCGAACAAGACCAGGCTGGGGACCCGCACCCATCTCTTTGGCGGCGAGAGCCATTTTAATCTTCCCAATGGAGCGGACCCGAGCGAGGCGACGGCGCAGGCCCTGGTGGATTATTTGGTGAAGAAGGGCTGGAATGCTTCGTTGGTGAAAGCCGGAGGGACGAACGGCGCCGATGTAACCATTTCAGGAAAGATTCTGGAGCTTTCGATCGACGCCAAGAGCGGATTCGGCTCGACAGAGATCGTCGCGAAGAACAAACTTGTGCTTCAGGCCAAGAATCAAGCGGACGGGAGCCTGGTCCGTGAAACGCTGAACGGCCTGGGGTCAGACAGCGTTTTTTGGTTCGATCCAAAGGACGGACAGGATTTGATTAACGAGGTGCTCGAGAGGAATTTCGACAAGTTCCTGTCGGATACCAGGATCGAAGGAAAGTCTCTGCGTCTCAAATAGCGGAAGCCTTGTACCTTGTCGAGGCTTCGCCCTCTTTCTCGAGGAAGATCAGCGTCAATTCGTCCGTCTTTTCAAGAGATTCGCGATCCTTCAGACGCATCCTTTTCCAGGGCATTGACTTAAGCCCGAGCCATCAATTATATAACGCGCCAGCCTGTTGCGCTTTGGCGCCTCCTCGAATTCATTGCTTTCCCTCGACTCGTTTTAGGGCTACTCGACCAGAAACCCTCATATACCAAGGTATGGGAAAGTCCTACACCGTCGGTATTGTTGCTGGGGTTGAACTCGCTTAGGTTATCGCCAAGCACACTCGGCAGCAGCCGGGTCGGAAATCCACGAAGGATCGGGGAAAGCCGGCGAAAACACAGGCGGTTGCCGAGCCACAAGGTTGACCGAACCGTGCTGATCAAGCTCTGCGCACAAAGCTAAAGGGGAAGTCAAGACAGCGATGAACCAGAAATCAAGCGAGATCAAGATCTTGATCCTCTTCGCTGTGGGAGGTCTGAGCGTTTTGACCGGAGGCTGTTCCTATTTGCCCAAAGGCGAAACAGACCTGGACTTGGGGATTAAGGAGAGAGGGATTGCTTCCTGGTACGGGGGCCAGTTTCACGGCAAGACCGCCGCCAACGGTGAGATCTATGACATGACGGCGTTGACCGCGGCACATCGCACTCTGCCTCTGGGGACCGTAGTCCGGGTCATCAATGTCCAGAACGGGAAACAGGTGCGTGTCAGGATCAATGATCGAGGCCCGTACGCCGGGGGACGCATTCTTGATTTATCATACGCGGCGGCGCAGGAGCTCGGCATGGTAGAAGGCGGCATTTCTGTGGTCCAGTTAGAGGTGATCGGGGACCATCGCCCAGAGTTCCTGGCCACTCCCGGCCGATTCGCCCCGGCGATAGGACTTTTGCCGTTGTCCGGTCCAAGTCCGGCAGGGTCTCGCACGGGTTCGCCCCCGACTCCCTCCGCACTGGACGGAAAAGGCGCAGCCCGCCAAGGCATTCGATTCCTTCCCAGCGACATAATCACGTCGTGGCGGCGCGTCCGGCGGGTCTCGGATATTCTCGCCGCCGACCACACGGTGTATGCAGCCGTGGCTTCTCTCGTGCTCGTATAGGTCGTTGTCCGCCGCGGCTTTCATCTCTTCTGGATATCGCCCTGTGTTGACAGTTTGCGAGCGGGTCGACTAGACTGACCGACGAAACGCGAGAAATTGATCGGGTACAGGCATGAGCTGGTGGATAGGAAGGGGTTGAAGAAATGGGCAAAGGGACCCAGGCCGAAACGGACGAGGAAAGACTCAAGAAGAAAATCGCGGAGCGGTTGACAGGGCGTGCGAATCCCGAAGGAGACCTGGCGCTTCGCGCTCTCCGCAAGCGGTTGAAGCGTCTTCAGCGAAAGCGCCGATCATTGGCGCTGAGAAAGCGTCGTGCTGCGGGCAAGCCTGGCGAGAGCAAATCGGGAGCTGCCGCGTGATCGAACTGCAGACTTCACCGGTCTGCGCAGGGGATGAACAATGATGGAAGAGGAAGAGAAAGTCCGGAAGCCGGCAGAGCCGGCCCAGGCGGCGGCACCGCAACCTGACGACGAATTGACCGACCAGGTCTCGGACGCGATTACGGCCGAGGCTGGAGAGGCGGGGGGAGGAGTTCCGGCCGTTGAAGCTTCCGGCGAGGAGGTGCTCGAGGAAGAGAAAGTTAAGGACGAGATCGATATTCAAATCGATCTCTTGAAGGACCCCGATTGGGTGGTGCGTCGAGAAGCCGTTGTGACCCTGGGCGAGATGGGCGACGAACGTTGCGTCGAGCCGGTCGTTCGAGCGCTCAGAGACGGCGACTGGCAGGTGCGCGACGCGGCCATCGAGGCCTGCGGGCAGATTGGATCGCCGTGCGTCGAGTCGTTGATCAAGCTGCTGCGCGATTGGGATACCCGTAAGTTCGCCATCCGGGCGCTCGGCAAGATCAAGGACGAGCGGGTGCTCGAACCGCTGATCGGCCAATTGCGCAACGATGAATTCAACGACGCGGCGACCGATGCGTTGGTCGAGCTCGGCAAACCGGCGGTTCCCAGGTTGATCGCGGCGCTCAAGGATAAAGATGAGAATGTCAGGAAGCAGTCCGTGATCGCGTTGGGACGGATCAAAGATCCCGACGCCATCGATCCGCTGATCGACATGCTGCAGGACAAGGATTGGTTCACGCGCTTGACTGCGGCCGCGGCGCTGGAATCGATCGGTCACGAGCGGGGACGGGAGGCGATCAAGCCTTTACTGAAAGACCCCGATCTGGTCGTGCGGATGCGAGTCGAGCGGATCCTCGCGAAGTGGAAAAAAGAAAAGCCGGTCAGCGCTCCGTCCGGAACGGCCTGACCTACTTGTTCAGCAGTCCGTCCAGTTGCCGCTGAAGCTCGTCCAACCGAGAGAGCGGGATTCTCTTTCCCAACGACACGTCCAGTCGAAGTTCACGAATCTTGGTCGCCAACGTCTTCATGGCGGCGCTCTCGGACGGCTGGACCCCGCGCGCGGCATTTTCCAACGAATCAACGGCTTCAGCCAGTTCGTTGGCGGCGTCGCCGAAATTCCGGTCGAACAGATCCGCTTTTGCCTGTACAACCCTGGCCTTCGCATCGACAAGACCCTGCCGCTTTCGCAGATCCTTCTCGATGCCGAGCGTTGTGTCCATCACGTTACGGGAGAGGTCTTTGACCGCCTTCTGAAGATCCGCGATGGTCTGCTGAAGGGTTCCGACCGGCTGTCGGCCGACAACATAGCCGAGCCCGAAGGACAGGCCGATCAGAGCAAGCACGCCGAAGACTTTCAGCATGGAATTCCTCGCGGTTAACGCCGCGCCTTCTTAGGAGCCTTGCTCCGGGACAAGGTTTCGATGAGGCCGCCGGCTGCGGCGATTCGGACCGCCGGGTCTGTGTCTTCCAATCCCTTCTTCAGCAGCGGAATCACGTCCGGAAGCCCGATCTTGCCCAATGCCTTGGCCGCCATCAGACGGGGGAGGGGCTGCTGATCGCGCAGTAGCGCTTCCAGGACCGGGAGCGCCTTCGTGTTCGTGGCCGCCGCCAGGGCTTGGGCGGCTGCGCCTCTGATCGAAGGATCGGAGTGTCTGGCAAGGTCCGCCGCGACGAGAATAGCCGTCTTGTCTCCCAACCGGAGAAGCCCTTCCACGGCGCCGGCCCGGACTTGGCCGACAGGGTCGCGGGTGAGAGGGAGGATCAGTCCTCGCGCGTCCACCAGTCCCAAGCGTCCCAGGCTGGCTGCGGCGATGCTGCGGACGCGAGCGCTTTCGTCTCCCAGCGCGTGTGTGAGCGGCGCCATGCCGCCCGGATCGCCGAACTCCCCCAGGGCCCCGGCGGCGAACGCGCGGACGGAGGGATCCGGATCGTACACCGCCTGGCTCAGAACGGCGAGACTCGACGGTCGCTTCAACCGCCCCAGCACCCCGATTGCCGCCATGCGCACTTCCGGATCGGGGAGCGTGGCGGCATTCATAATGTCAATGAGCGCGTCGCTCTTCCCCGATCTCACCAATCCGGCCAAGGCGAAGATGGATTCCGGTCCCTCGTCCCGGCGGGCGAGCCGTGTGAATTCTTCTGTGACGCCCGGGGCCTTGGTCTCGGCGAAGGCATTGATGGCTGCGATCCGTACGGCCGGGATGTCGTCGCGCAGGGCCCGCTTGAGCGCTCCGGACGTTGCGGCCAATCCGGCCTTCCCGATCGCCTCGGCGGCTCGTGCGCGGACGAGAACCGACGAGTCCAGCAATCCGTCTTCGAGCACCGGCGCCGTTTCGGGATCGCCGATTTCCGCCAGGGCGGTGTAGGCCGCAATCCGGACATGTTCCTGGGGGTCACGCACATGACCGGTGATGAAACTCAATGCGAGTTGGCGCAACAGACCTGGATCGTCGGGCTGTGGCGCGGGCACGAGACTCGGATAGAGCTTCAGCGCCTCTTCGGGCCTGCCCAGGCGCAGGTAACTCAGAAAGCCGAGCCGGATCAGCCTGCGGGACGGTTCGCGCGCGGCCCGAACGGACTCCAACAGGCGCGTGACCTTGTCATAGTCGGTGTTCTTGAACGCCGCCAAGGCTTCCTGCTCCGGAGAACCCGGCGTCCGTTTGGGGGCCGACACGCGGTCGGCCTGGCCGCCGAATGCCGCCGCAGGAATCAGCGCACATGCGAGAAGAAAGAAACACAGGGGATTGACTCTGAACCGGTCGGCAGGCATCAGGAACCATCGGCGGCGTTCGCGACCGGCACAGACCGGAGATTGCAGACCGCCCGGCGATGCGCGTTTCGCCGGAGAAGTTCGGATCCCGTGATGCTCACCGGCCCTTACCACGAAGACGGCATGCCGGTCGCGGCGGTCGCGTACATGAGCTCCACATATTCCTTCAACATCCGTTTCGTGCAGAATTTCGGCGCGATGGTGCGGATGCTTTCTTTGACGATTTGGATCCAGCCTCTCGGAATTCCGTCGAGGTCTCGCTGGTAGAAAAGCGGGATGACCTCATGTTCGAGGATGCGGTAGAGCTGTTCAGCATCGTGAGCGTCCTGGGCCGGTGGGTCTTTGATCTCTTCGGCCGGCGGGATTCCCCACCCGTTCGCGCCGTTGTAGCCTTCCTGCCACCAGCCGTCGAGGATGCTGAGATGCAAGACGCCGTTGAGAGCCGCTTTCTGCCCGCTGGTTCCGCTGGCCTCCATCGGCGCGCGCGGGGTGTTTAACCACACGTCCACGCCCTGGACGAGATACTTCGCCATGTGCATGTCGTAGTCTTCGAGAAACGCGATGTGCCCGCCGAGTTTATGATCGTTGCACAAGCTCATGACTTCGTGAATGAAATAGCGGCCCGGCTCGTCGGCCGGGTGGGCTTTGCCCGCGAACACGATCTGCACGGGGCGCCAGCGATTCTGCAGGAGATGCCGCAGTCGTTCGAGGTCGCGGAAAATCAAGGTCGCGCGTTTGTACGTGGCAAACCGCCTGGCGAAACCGATGGTCAACACCTCGGGATCGAGCAAGGTTCCCCTGGCCAGCACTTGCAAGGGTTGAAGGTGTCCCTGCATCCAACCGGTCCTCGCCCGTTCGCGAATAAAACTCATCAGCTTACGTTTCATCGCCTGGCGGACCGTCCACAACTCGCCGTCGGGAATGTCCAGCACCCGCTGCCAGATGGCCGGATCGTCGCACCGTGCAGCCCAGTCCGGGCCCAGATATTTACCGTACACCTGGTTCAGTTCCGGCGAAATCCATGTGGGGGCGTGAATGCCGTTGGTCAGACTCCGAATCGGCACAAGATCTTCCGTCAAGCCGGGCCACAGATGTTTCCACATGCCGCGCGACACACGGCCGTGTTCACGGCTGACCGCATTGACGTGGGCCGACATTCGGATCGCCAGGGCGGTCATGTTAAAACCGTGCCCCACGGTCTGAGGCGTCTCGCCAAGACGCAGAAATTCTTGGCGCGTCAGTCCGAGCTGCTCCCAATAGCCGTGAAAGTACCGTTCCATTAAATCAAAAGGGAAGACATCATGCCCGGCCGGCACCGGGGTGTGTGTGGTGAAGACCGTGCTCTGGCGGATTTTCTCGCAGGCCTCCGCGTGGGAAAGACCGGATTGCACCAGTTCGCGAATCCGTTCCAGGGTCAAAAACGCCGAATGTCCTTCGTTCGCGTGCCAGACGGTGGGTGCTAGACCGAGCGCGCGTATGACTCGCACTCCCCCGATGCCCAGCAGAATCTCCTGGCTGAGGCGAGTCTCCTGGTCCCCGCCGTACAGCCGCGCGGAGAGCGCCCGGTCTTGCGGACTGTTTTCCGGCACGTCCGTGTCGAGCAGGTACAGAACGACCCGACCGACGCGCACGCTCCATACCAGCGCCGCCACGGTCCGATTGGCCAATTGGACCGTGATCTGACACGGGGTCCCAGCCGGCGTCATGGCCTGATGGATCGGCGACTCGCTCCGGTTGAAGGGTATATAGGTGGCCTCCTGCCACCCTTCGGGCGTGATGCGTTGCTTGAAGTAGCCCTGCGGGTACATGAAGCCGATACCGATAAGCGGAACGCCCAGGTCGCTCGCCTCCTTGCAATAGTCGCCGGCAAGGATTCCCAAGCCGCCGCTGTAGATGGGAATGGAATTGTGCAGACCGAACTCGGCTGAGAAGTAGGCGATCAGAGAATGCTCCAGCGCCGGATAATGAGAGCCGAACCAGGTCGTGGTGTCACCCAGATACTCGTCGAAGGCTTTCATGACCGCCGAGTATTGGCGGACGAAGGTCGGGTCCTCGGCCAGCGCGGCGAGTCGCTCGGGCTTGACATCGGACAGCAACTTGACGGGGTTATGGTGGGTCAGGTGCCAGAGTGTCGGATCGATCACTTCGAAGAGACGCCGGGCTTCGGGCTTCCAGCTCCACCAGAGATTGTTGGCGAGTTCCTGGAGTCGTGCGAAATCCCTGGGTAGTTGGGCTGGCCAGACCGTGCGATCGCTATTGTCCACTCCGCCTCCATCGTGCAATCAACTCGTCGACGCGGATCGGGCCGTTGCGCCGGGGGGTCGGCATTAGGCGTGTCCGGACACATGCCAGGAGGCCCACTCCTGGGAGAATGCCACGGCCGCGTAACGCTCGCCTAAAATTGTCGTCACACGGTTCATGAGCTTGGTCAATTCCTGCAACTCCTCGGACTTCAGATCGCGTTTGAAGCGGGGATGAAGACCCCACCGGGTTTCCACCTCTTCACCGCTGACGCTCGACATGACGCTGACCAGTTTGATCTCGTTTCCCGTCGGACGACCGGCCGATGTTCCCGACGCCGCGGACGCCGCGGACGCCCCGGCTGGCGTCGCCTGTTCCGCGGACAGCGACGCGGATTCCTGTGGCTTCTGCCCCGTAAAAATCGCCGTCATCGCCGGCAGCATGGCGCTGGCGCAGAGGGTCGCGGCCGAGGCAACCTCAACGTTGCCGGCCGCGCCGATCATGTCCGCGATACGCTCGCCGAATTCCTTGAGCATGTCGTCTTTGGCCTTGCTGCTCTCGGTCACCATGAATTTGTAGTGCTCGTAGCGCCGTCGGCTCTCGCCCACGGCGCCGGCGACCGTCATGACGATTTCCATCTGGTCGCTGTTCGCTCCGAATGCGGGTTGCAGCACCGCCTTCAGTTGGGAAATGACTTCGTCCGCCAGGCTGTCCATGAAGTCCGCGTGGTCCGACACCGGGATATGGAGCGCGGCGAAGCGATCGGCCAAATTGAAAAAGATCTTCAGAAATTCCAGATAGATCTCCCACTCCGTCTGCCGTTTGAGCTTCAGCGCCTTGTCCGGCGCGTTGCGCTTGACCAGGCTGACCGATTCGCCGGCAACGGCCATCATCAGGCCCGCGACGGCCCGGAGTTGTTCGTGATATTCATTCTTGGCGGTGGTCATCGTCCGCTCCGTGATCGGCCGGCATTATACACACAGTCGCTTTCGGCATCCAAGTGCGGGGTTCGGAATTCTCGGACTCGCATCGCGGGGTTCCGTTTGCAAGCCTCCCTCCGGTATGTTATACACGCCGGCCATCTTCCACATTCCGGCCCTCGGCATCGCCATGCGGCGCGACATCAAACCCTACATTCTCAAGCGCTCGCCGGGCGACGCGGCACCGCCACGGTTGTCGCTCGACTACGAACGTGCCTTAAACCGACAGCAGTTGGCGGCCGTCACGGCCGGCGAAGGTCCGGCCCTTGTCATCGCCGGAGCAGGCAGCGGCAAGACCCGCACGCTCGTCTACCGAGTTGCGTACTTGATCGATTCGGGCGTCGATCCCGGCGGCATCCTGCTGTTGACGTTCACGCGCAAGGCCGCGCAGGAAATGATCCAGCGGGCCGGCGCACTGATCGGAGCCCGGAGCGAACGGGTGTGCGGAGGCACGTTTCACTCTGTGGCCAATCTGTTGCTCCGTCGTCACGGCCGCCCGATCGGACTTGAGCCGGGATTCACCATCCTGGATCGCGGGGACGCGGAAGATCTGATCGCGCTCGTCCGCGGTCAGCTCGGTTTGAACGAAAAGGACAAACGGTTTCCCCGGAAGGGCACGATCGCGGAAATTTACAGCAAATGCGCGAACACGTTGCGCAGTCTCGACGACATTGTGCTCGAAGAATTTCCTCACTTTGCGGATCACCTCGACGATCTTGGCAGGCTCCAGCGCGCGTACGAATCTGCCAAGCGCCAGCGTCAACTCCTGGACTATGACGATCTGTTGGTCAAGCTGCGCGAATTGCTCAGCGAAAACGAGCCGGCGCGCCGGACCATCTCGCAGGGGTATCGCTACATTCTCGTGGACGAGTATCAGGATACCAATCGCCTGCAGGCGGATCTGATCCGAAAACTCGCGGCGACCCACGACAACGTGATGGTCGTCGGCGATGACTCGCAATCCATTTACGCGTTCAGGGGGGCGACGTTCCGGAACATTATGGAATTCCCCGTGCTGTTTCCCGGGGCGGCGGTTTATAAGCTGGAAGAGAACTACCGGAGCACCCAGCCGATTTTGAATCTCGCAAACGAAATCATCCAAGGGGCGGCGGAGAAGTATACGAAGCATCTGTTCACGAGAAAGCTCGACGGACCGTTGCCGGCCTTGGTCGAGGCCGCCGGAGAAAACGCCCAGTCACGGTTTGTGGCGCAAAAGATCCTGGAGCTTCGCGAAGAGGGCGTGCCGCTGCACGAGATGGCCGTATTGTTCCGTTCCAGCTTCCATTCGTTCGACCTGGAGTTGGAGCTCTCCCGCCGCGCCATTCCGTTCATCAAGCGGGGCGGCGTCAAGTTTGTCGAAACCGCGCATGTCAAGGATCTGCTGGCCCATCTCCGCGTCGCGGCCAATCCGCTGGATGCGGTGAGCTGGCATCGGGCGCTCATGCTGGTCGAAGGGGTCGGTCCCAAGAAGGCGCGGGATTTGATCGGGACATTGCTCAAAGGGGAACAGCCGTTCGAGCTGCTGCGCCAAGTCGGCGGCCGGTCCGGCAAAGGGCTGAAGGATCTGGCCGGTCTGCTGGAAGCCCTGTCGCAGGCCGACGGCCTGAGCCCGGCTGACCAGGCCAACCTGGCGTATGAGTACTATCTGCCGATCTTGAAGGAACAGTACGACGATTACCCAAAGCGAATGCGGGACCTTGAACATTTGTGCACGATGGCAGAGCGCTATCATCAGCTCGACGAGCTTCTCTCCGACCTCGCATTGGAGCCGCCCGACGGGAGCGTCGCCGATATCGAACCGAACAGCCGTGATGAGGAGCGGCTGGTTTTGTCTACCATTCATTCGGCGAAAGGCCTCGAATGGCAGTGCGTGTTCATCATTTGGGTCGTGGACGGGAAGTTCCCGTCCGCCTATTCCTTCGTGGCCGAGGACGATCTCGAAGAGGAACGGCGCCTGTTCTATGTGGCGGTGACGAGAGCGAAACGATTTCTGTACCTGATCTATCCGATCAACGTGTACGACAAGACCAGCGGGATGCTGCTTTCAAAACCGACTCGGTTCCTCGATCATGTGCCCTCGTCATTGCTGGAAACCCTGGCGCTAGTCGAGGAAGGGGAGAGCTTCGGGTAGGACGATGGCGGGCTTGCGCGATCTGACCACGTTCGCTTCTTTGCGTCCCGTCCTGCGCCATGCCGCTATCCGGTTCGGTTGTCTGGTGCAGCCCTGCCAATTTTGAATCGCTCCCATGATGTCACGGCCGCGCCTTCGTAAGCGACTCCTGGCGCTCCTGCTGGGACTGGGAATCGCGCACTTCGTGTCGGGTGGAAACGGACCGGCCTTCTCCTCCTCGCCCGTTCGGCTCCAGGCTTCCGGCCGGGTCTGGGAGTCACTTCTCTCGCAAGCCGACGCGCTCAACCTGCCGACCCGGTTTCTCAGGCGGCTCCCTCCCGATTTTGTTCGTTTTGAGTTCGAAGATCTGCGCTCCTTCGCGGCCGAATACCATCCCGGCGAGCATCGCATGGTGTTGAACCGTACCCTGTCGTTCAACGCGGCGGGAGGTGCACTGAAGCCTCTCAGCCGGATGACGCATCGTGAATTGCAGACGCTGTACCACGAATTGTTTCATGCCTATATGGACTATTGGGGGGTGAATGAGGTGAAAGATCGGGGCGGGACAGGCGAAGCCGCTCCCACCCCGGTGCTCGACTTTGCACGCGAACAGCAGCAATGCCGTTATCTGGAAGTGTTGATCACGCCGGTGGTCCAGCGGAAGACCGCGACGGAAACGCGGTTTCTGACCGAGCGGGAATCCTGGGAAGCGCTGAATGAAACCTGGGCGGTCTTTGTGGGGTGGGCTATTTGGACCCATCTCGAGGTGCAGAAGAAGGCGAGGCGGAATCGAAACGTCGACGTGACGAATGAATGGGCGCAACGCCTGAAGAAAGCAGATCGTGATGGAGACTTGCGCGGGTATTATGAGCCGGAGGACCCTGGGGAGAGAGCGGTGACTCATAAGCGGTTTTTGGCTCCTCAATTTCGCATTTCGCCGGACGAAGTCGCATTCCTGATGGATGAGATCTTGGGGCAACAGCGCGAGATGATTCAGAAACTCGTCGCCGTTATGGAGGACAACCGGCGCACACAACCGCTGGGGGGGAAGTGCGGTTCACAGAAACCGAAGTGATCCGTTACGTCAAAGGGAGGGGGATTCCGGCACAGTCCCGCGGCTGTGTGGCTTAGGTTGCGTGCAGCTTTGACTGATGCATCTTCTGGTGCACCGAGAGGTCTCGGGCGAATTTCGGTCTTGACAAGGTCTCAATCCGTCAATACAATCGGACGTTTCCTAAGCAAGGTGAGCTCCTGTTTCCGCAGCAATTCGTCCCCTTCGGAGCGGAAGGAAAGCTGTGGGAGGTGGAGCTTACTCTCTGTTGTGCCGGCCGTGGGGAAGATAAACCGGTTTCGACAGCCCCGCTGCGAATAGGCTCTCTCGCAAACCGTCACCGACGCACATGGGCAGGTACCCAAGTGGACAAAGGGGGCAGACTGTAAATCTGTTGCCATCGGCTTCCAAGGTTCGAATCCTTGCCTGCCCACCAAACCGAGCTTGCTCGACCGGGAGCCCTTATGATGGTTCCGGGCGACCAGATAAGCGCCGCTGTTGAATTTTAATGGCTTTGTGGGTCTGCCCGCTCGACCCAGTAAATGGACGCGATGGGATAAACACCGCGAGACGATGGCCCGGGTTTTCGTGCCAGGCGCGCTCGTGACGGTAACCTAAAGCCTATTGATTGTCACTTCTGTAGCGGTCGGGTAAGACTTCACGTGGGACGATCGTTGGGCGGGCGTAGCTCAGTGGTAGAGTTCCAGCCTTCCAAGCTGGCTGTCGCGGGTTCAAATCCCGTCGCCCGCTCCATACCCTGCTTGGCCCGACCGCGAAGCCATGTGATGGTTCTTGCTGAGCGGATAAGCGCCACAAGGTTATGGTTCCTTGGCTTGTTGTTCGCTCGACCCGGAGCCATGTCGATGGTCTTGATGACGGGATAAACGCCGTACGGCCGAGCCAGCGAGGGAACGCGATTCATATCCCATCGCCCGCTTTATAAAGAAGGCGGTAAGGCGTGAAACGTTATTCGTGAAGCGTGAGGCGCATGAAAGAAAGAGTCCGGGAGATAGCGACATACGCTTCACGAGTTGTGAACGACGCGAGGCGAAGCAGAAAGGCCCACGTAGCTCAGTTGGCAGAGCACGTCCTTGGTAAGGACGAGGTCACGCGTTCGATCCGCGTCGTGGGCTCCAAACCGAGCTAGCTCGACCCGGCGCGCTCGTCAAGTGCGCGACGGGATAAGCGCCTCAAGTGTTGGTGGGGTTTGATTCGCTCTTGGCTCGACCGGGAGCCAGCACAACGGTTCTTGGCGACCTGATGAACGCCGCAAGTATTCCGGGCTGTTGTCTGGACTGATTTACGACCGGAGCGCTAGCGGTGGGCGCCATGAGAGGACCACGGCAGGGCAATTTTTTGGAAGCCGCATAACCAAAGGGAGTGATGTATGGCGAAGGCGAAATTTGAGCGGCGGAAGCCTCACGTCAATGTGGGGACGATCGGGCACGTGGACCACGGCAAGACGACGCTGACGTCGGCCTTGACGAAAGTCTGCAGCGACCGGGGGATGGCCAAGTTCGTCAGTTACGACGAAGTGGCCAAGGCCAGCGAGTCGCAGGGCCGGCGGGATCCGACGAAGATTTTGACGATCGCCATTTCGCACGTGGAGTACGAGACCGAGAAGCGCCACTATGCGCACGTGGACTGTCCGGGGCACGCCGACTACGTCAAGAACATGATCACCGGGGCGGCGCAGATGGACGGAGCGATTTTGGTGGTCAGCGCGGCGGACGGGCCGATGCCGCAGACGCGGGAACACATTCTGTTGGCGCGCCAGGTGGGGGTGCCCTACATGGTGGTGTTTTTGAACAAGGCGGACAAGGTGGACGACAAGGAGCTGTTGGATCTGGTGGAGCTGGAGGTGCGGGAGCTGTTGAGCAAGTATGAGTTTCCGGGGGACAAGATTCCGATCATTCAGGGCTCGGCGTTGAAGGCGTTGGAGGGGGATCAGGGGCCGCTGGGGGTGCCGGCGATCTTGAAGCTGTTGGAGGCCATCGACACGTACATTCCGACGCCGGTGCGGCCGATCGACAAGCCGTTTTTGATGCCGATCGAGGACGTGTTCACGATCAGCGGGCGGGGCACGGTGGTGACGGGCCGGTGCGAGCGAGGGGTGGTGAAGGTGGGCGACGAGGTGGAGATCGTGGGGCTGCGGCCGACACAAAAGACGGTGGTGACCGGGGTGGAGATGTTCCGCAAGGTGCTGGACGAGGGGCAGGCGGGGGACAACATCGGGGTGCTGTTGCGGGGGACGAAGAAGGAAGAGGTGGAGCGGGGGATGGTGCTGGCGAAGCCGGGGAGCATCACGCCGCACACGAAGTTCAAGGCCGAGGTGTATGTGTTGACGAAGGAGGAGGGGGGGCGGCACACGCCGTTCTTCAACGGGTATCGGCCGCAGTTCTACTTCCGGACGACGGATGTGACGGGGGTGGTGCAGTTGAATCCGGGGGTGGAGATGGTGATGCCGGGGGACAATGTGAGCATCACGGCGGAGCTGATTTCGCCGATTGCGATGGATCAGGGGCTGCGGTTTGCGATCCGGGAGGGCGGCAAGACCGTCGGCTCGGGCATCGTCACCGAAATCCTGGCGTAATGCGAATGGGGAGCGTAAGGGGCAAGGGATGAGGGGTGAGGAGATGAAATCAGTCACGATGCCATCGCTTCACGCTTCACGCCTCACGCCTTACGAGTAGAAGATGCGCGAAATCATCGATATGGCCTGTTCGGTCTGCAAACAGCGAAATTATTCGACGATGAAGAATAAAAAGAACGACCCGGATCGGCTCGAACGGAAAAAGTTCTGCCGCTTCTGCCGCAAGCATACGCCCCACAAAGAAGTCAAATGACGTGATGCGGGATGCGTAATCCGTGATGGACAGGAAGGGATCGCACGGGCGCGGGTCTTCTTACGCCTCACGCGTTACGGATCACGTGTCACGTCTCCGCAGGGGCATGGTGTTCAACGGCTAGCACGTCGGTCTCCAAAACCGAAGGTCCGGGTTCGATTCCTGGTGCCCCTGCCAAAGCGGGCTGACCTCGCGCGAGCGCGCGCGATTGATCGAGCATAAGGCGCGAGGGGCGGAGTCTGTAAGCGGCGGCTTTCGGTCAACAGGAGTGCATATGTTCAAAAAGCTTTGGGCGTCGGTCGTTGAGTTTTTGACCGACGTTCGCGCGGAAGTCAGAAAGGTCTCCTTCCCTACCAGGGGCGAGACAACGGGATCGACCACCGTCGTGATCGTGTTTTGCATCATTGTGTCGTTTTATCTCTCCATCGTGGACACGTTCCTTGTTTGGCTCATAAGCAAGATCATATAACGCGAGCACGGTAGAAGGCGGGTCCGGGCTCCGCTCTCGTACGCGTGCGGCTGCTGTTGTTCCCGAGGGAGCGCGATGAATAAAAGCTGGTATGTGATCCATACCTACGCAGGGTTTGAAGGACGCGTCAAGACCAGCCTGATCGAGCGGGCGAACCAGATGGGTTTGACAGACAAGGTCGGTCAGGTGTTGGTGCCGACCGAGGATGTCATCGAGATTAGGGATGGCAAGCGCCGAACTGCACGACGGAAATTCTTTCCGGGCTACGTGCTCGTGGAATTGGAGACGCCTCTCAGCGACGATACTCTACAGATGATCAAGGAAACACCTAAAGTCACCGGCTTCGTTGGAGGAGGCGGTCAGCCGATACCGCTGACGAACGAGGAAGTCGAATCTCTCCTGAAACAGGTCGATGCGGGCACGGCCGGTCCCAGAGAGCAGATCCGGTTCATCAAAGGAGATAGTGTGCGCATCATCGACGGCCCCTTCCTTGGATTCAACGGCCTGGTAGACGAAGTGGATACCGATCACAACCGGGTCAAGGTCTTGGTCAGCATCTTCGGGCGGTCTACCCCCGTCGAACTCGGTTTCATGCAAGTGGAAAGAATTTGAGAGGAACGGAGTGACCATGGCGAAAGAAGTATCGGCTCAGATCAAGCTCCAGATTCCGGCCGGTAAGGCCAATCCTGCTCCGCCGGTCGGCCCGTCGCTGGGGCAGCACGGCGTCAATATCATGGAGTTCTGCAAGCAGTTCAATGCGCGAACCCAGAAAGAGGGCGACAGCGTTATTCCGGTCGTCATTACGGTCTATAAAGACCGGACATTCACGTTCGTCACCAAAACGCCTCCCGCCTCCGATCTGCTGAAGAAGGCGGCGGGGATCATTAAAGGATCGGGGGTGCCGCACAAGGAAAAGGTGGGGAAGATCACGAGGGCGCAATTGCGCGAAATCGCCCAAAAGAAAATGGCCGACCTGAACGCGGCCGATCTGGAGGGAGCCGTCAAGATCATCGAGGGGACGGCCCGAAGCATGGGTGTGGTAGTTCAAGGCTAGGCGACCGTTTGGGGATCGGGACAAGGGAGTTGTTGGCTATGGGAAAGAAGATGGAGGCGGCGCGGAAAAGGGTGGAGCCGCGACCGTACGGACTGAAGGAAGCCGTAGAAGCCGTCAAGCAGACCGCCTACGCGAAATTCGACGAATCGGTGGATCTGGCGATCAGATTGGGGGTCGATCCGAAGCGGTCGGATCAGATGGTCAGGGGAACAACAGTGCTGCCGCACGGTACGGGCAAGAAATTGCGCGTGTTGGTATTTGCCAAGGGCGAGAAAGAGCAAGAGGCTCGCCAGGCTGGCGCGGACTATGTGGGGGCCGAGGATCTCATGGAAAAGATCAAGGGCGGATGGATGGACTTTGACTGTGCGATCGCGACCCCCGATCTGATGGCCTCGGTCGGCAAGCTGGGCAAGGTGCTCGGGCCGCGCGGTCTCATGCCGAATCCCAAGACCGGCACGGTCACATTTGAAGTGGGGAAAGCGATCCAGGAAATCAGAAAAGGGCGGGTCGAATACAAGGTCGAGAAAGCCGGCATCGTGCACGTGCCGATCGGCAAGGTCTCCTTCGAAGCGGATCGACTCTTCGAGAATGCGCAGGCGATCCTGGAATCGGTAATCAAGGCCAAGCCGGCCTCCTGCAAGGGCAAATATCTCAAGAGCGTCACAATTTCCAGCACGATGGGGCCCGGGCTGAAGGTGGATACGGCGGCGATTGCGAAGCAATGGAGCTGAGTGAGACCTCAAGCGTGAATCATAAACCGTCGATCGTGGAACCGCTTGCTTGCGGTGAACGGCTCGCGATGAACGAAATAACGGCTGGGAGGACGGCATGAAGAAGGAAGAAAAAGCGACGGCGGTCGCCGAGTTGAATGAGAAATTCGGCCGTGCCCGTCTCGCGATTCTGACGGAATGCACCGGGTTGCCGGTGAACCACATGACGGAGCTCCGCAAGCAACTGCGGGAGGTCAAGGCCGAGTACAAGGTGGTCAAGAACACGCTGGCCATCCGTGCTGCCGAAAGGACGATGCTCGCGGAGGCCAAGGCGCACTTCAAGGGCCCGCTGGGCGTGGTGATCGGATACGATGATCCGGTCCTGCCGGCCAAGGTATTACGGGAGTTCATTCAGGCCGAGAAGCGGGACGAGAAGATGAAGATTAGGATCGGCGTGTTGGAGGGCAAGCTCCTCCAAGCGGCGCAACTGGCGGCCGTGGCGAAGTTGCCGAAGAAGGAAGTCTTGATCGCCATGTTGGTCTCGGCCATGCAAGGGCCGGTGCGCGGTCTCGTCTATGCGCTGAGCGGAGTGTTGCGAGGACTGGTCGGGGTTATCAGTGCCATTCAGGACAAAAAGAAAGGAGAAGGCGACATGCCAACCGCAGAAGGTAAGCTGACGCAGGAAGAGTTGATCAAAGCGATTGAAAGCATGAGTGTGTTGGAGTTGTCGGAACTGGTCAAGGGGTTGGAAACTCGATTCGGCGTCACGGCGGCGGCACCGGTCGCGGTGGCGGCGGCGCCGGCGGCGGGCGGGGCTGCGGCGGCGCCAGCCGAGGAAAAGACCTCATTCGACGTCATTTTGTCCAGCGCGGCCGCGGATAAGAAAATCCAGGTCATCAAGGTCGTCCGCGAGCTCACCAACCTGGGGCTGAAGGAAGCCAAGGACCTTGTCGAAGGCGCGCCGAAACCGGTCAAGACCGGCGTGACAAAGGAAGAAGCCGAGACGATGAAGAAGAAACTCGAGGATAGCGGCGCAAAGGTCGAGGTGAAGTAGGCGAGCGCAACGGTCAATCGTCGCGCCGCTGAGCATCTCGGTGTCGCGAACGACGGTCGGCCGATGGCGAATGACGCTTCTCTGCAGTTTGACGGTCTCACCTGGAGGACGACGGGAATGGCGGAATCGATGGTCAGCGAGTTCGTCGAGCGGAAGGATTTTTCACGAATCCGTGCTAGCATCGGAATTCCCGATTTGATCGAAATTCAGAAACGTTCGTACGAGCAGTTTCTCCAGATGGAAGTGGAGCCGGAGCACCGTGCGGACCAGGGGCTGCAGGCGGCCCTGGCCAGCGTCTTCCCGATCGCGGACTACAACAATACCGCAGTGCTCGAATTCTCCAGTTATTCGCTCGGGACGCCGAAATACGACGTGCGGGAATGTCTCGAGCAGGGCATGACCTACGCCGTCCCCTTGAAGCTGCGGGTCCGACTGGTCGTCTTTGACAAGGAAGATAAAGGCCTGAAGCGAAAAGTGCTCGACGTGCGCGAGCAGGAAGTGTACGTGGGCGAACTGCCGCTCATGACGGAGCGCGGCACGTTCATCATCAACGGGACCGAACGTGTCGTGGTGAGTCAGCTCCACCGCTCTCCGGGGGCGTCGTTCACCCACGACAAGGGCCGGACGCATGCGAGCGGCAAGGTGCTCTATTCCGCGCGGATCATTCCGTATCGGGGGTCGTGGCTCGATTTCGAGTTCGACGCCAGGGATATCCTGTACGTGCGGATCGATCGGCGCCGAAAAATGCCGGCGACGATTCTCCTGAAGGCGTTCGGATACTCCGGCGACGACCTCCTGAAGATGTACTACCCGGTGGAGGAAATCCGAGTGGTGAAGGGCAAGCTCCTGCGCAAGCTGGACCCTGAGATCCATCACGGGCTCAAATGCTCCATGGAGGTGACGGAGAAGGGCAGCAAGGAACCGCTGGTACGTGAAGGCGCCAAGCTGACCAAGGCCCTCATTGCGCGGCTGAAGGCGGCGGGAGTGAAGGAGATTCCCGTGGCTCCGGAGGAGCTCGTCGGGCGCGCGGTGTTGACCGAGTTGGTCGATCCGACCTCGAAGGAAAAGATTCTCGACAAGAATCAGCGGCTCACCGCCGAAATCATCGACAAAATTCTCCGGAGCGACGTCGAAGGGTTCAAGGTGATCTACCTCGACACGGCGACGGCCACGCCGGTCATTCTCGACACCCTGGAAATGGAGCGGACGTTCTCGAAAGAAGAGGCGATGGTCGAGATCTACCGGCGGTTGCGCCCCGGTGAGACGCCGTCGGTCGAAACGGCCAAGGCGCTCTTCGAGAATCTTTTCCAGAATCCCAAGCGTTACGATCTGTCACCGGTCGGGCGGCTCAAACTGAACAAGAAGCTCGGATTGGACCTGCCGCTGGAGCAGCGCACGCTCACCGCGCAGGACATCGTTGAAGTGGTCCGTTATCTGGTGAATCTCAAGATGGGGAAGGGCGAGATCGACGATATCGACCATCTCGGAAACCGGCGCGTCCGCTCGGTCGGCGAGTTGCTGGAGAATCAGTTCCGGCTGGGGCTGGTCCGGATGGAGCGCAGCATCAAAGAGCGGATGAATCTGCTCGACATGGAAACGGTGCTGCCGCATGACCTGATCAACGCCAAGCCGGTCGTGGCGGCGATCAAAGAGTTCTTCAGCAGCAGCCAGTTGTCCCAATTCATGGACCAGACCAACCCTCTGGCGGAAATCACGCACAAGCGTCGGCTGTCGGCGTTGGGTCCGGGCGGATTGACACGGGAACGAGCCGGGTTCGAGGTGCGAGACGTTCATCCGTCCCACTACAGCCGCATCTGTCCGATCGAAACGCCGGAAGGTCCGAATATCGGATTGATTACATCCCTGGCCACTTATGCGCGCATCAACGAGTTCGGGTTTATCGAGGCGCCTTATCGGAAAGTGGTGAAAGGGCGCGTGACGGATGACATCGAGTATCTGTCGGCAATCGAGGGCGACAAGTACGTCATCGCGCAGGCCAACTCGAAGGTGGACGGGTCCGGGCGGTTGGTGTCCGAGACGGTCTCCGCGCGCTACGGCGGCGATTTCATCACCGCGACGCCGGACAAGGTCGAATACATGGACGTGTCGCCCAAACAGGTCGTCAGCGTCGCCACGGCGCTGGTGCCGTTCCTGGAACACGACGACGCCAACCGCGCGCTCATGGGTTCGAACATGCAACGGCAGGCCGTGCCGCTGATCAAGTCCGAGGCGCCGCTGGTGGGCACCGGGATGGAAGCGGTCGTCGCCCGGGATTCCGGCTATGTCGTGCAGGCGAAGCGCGACGGCGTCGTGGAAAGCGTGGACGCCACGCGGATCGTGGTGCGGGCCGATTCGAAGGACGGCCGCAAGCGGAACGACGCCGGGCTGGATGTCTATGACCTGATCAAGTTCCAGCGGTCGAACCAGAACACCTGCATCACGCAGACGCCGGTCGTGCGGTTGGGACAGCCGGTCAAGAAGGGCCAGGTGCTGGCGGACGGGCCGGCGATCGAGCGGGGCGAGCTCGCGCTCGGGAAGAACGTGCTGGTCGCCTTCATGCCCTGGGGCGGCTATAACTTCGAGGACGCGATCCTCATCAGCGAGAAGCTGGTCCGCGAGGACACCTTCACCTCGATCCACATCGAGGAATTCGAGATCGAGGCGCGCGATACGAAGTTGGGCAAGGAAGAGATCACGCGCGATATCCCCAACGTCGGCGAGGAAGCGCTGCGCAACCTCGACGAAAGCGGCATCATCCGCATCGGAGCGGAAGTCAAACCCGGAGACATCCTCGTCGGTAAAGTCACGCCGAAAGGCGAGACGCAGTTGACGCCGGAAGAGAAGCTGCTCCGCGCGATCTTCGGCGAAAAGGCCGGGGACGTCAAAGACACGTCGCTCACGGTCCCGCCCGGCGTGGAAGGCATCGTCGTCGATGTGAAGATCTTCTCCCGGAAAGGCCTGGACAAGGACGAGCGCTCGAAGAGCATTGAAAGCGAGGACGTGATGAAGCTGCAGCGCGATCATCAGGACGAGCTGCGCATCATCGACGAGGAGAAGACCAAGAAGATCCGGAAGCTGCTGTTGGGGAAAGTGGTGGGCCGCGATCTGCTGGATCCGGAGACCGGCGACGTCATTCTCAAGAAGAAGGGGAAGCTAACGGCGGACATTCTGAAACGCCTGTCCGACGACGCCGTCCGGCACATTATCTTGAGCGATCCGGACGAACAGAAAGAGCTGGAGGATATCGAGCGGCGGGCCAAGGAGCAGATCGAGATTCTGCAGACGCTGTATGACGAGAAGGTCGGACGCCTGAAGCGCGGCGACGAGCTGGCCCCCGGCGTGATCAAGCTCGTGAAGGTCTATATCGCGATGAAACGGAAGATCCAGGTCGGCGACAAGATGGCTGGCCGGCACGGCAACAAGGGAGTCGTGTCGCGGGTGCTGCCCGAAGAAGACATGCCGTATCTGCCGGACGGGACGCCGGTGGAGATTGTGTTGAATCCGTTGGGCGTGCCATCCCGTATGAACGTCGGACAGATCCTGGAGACCCACCTCGGCTGGGCGGCGCGCGCGCTGGGCATCAAGGTCTCCAGCCCGGTGTTCGACGGCGCCTCGGAAAAAGAAATCAAGGACTTGCTGAAAAAGGCGAAGCTCCCGACCAGCGGCCAAACCATCCTCAGGGACGGGCGGACCGGCGAGCCCTTCGGCAGTGCGGTCACGGTCGGGTACATGTACGTCATGAAGCTGCACCACCTGGTCGACGACAAGATTCACGCCCGGTCGATCGGGCCCTATTCGTTGGTCACCCAGCAGCCGCTGGGCGGCAAAGCGCAATTCGGCGGCCAGCGGCTCGGCGAGATGGAGGTCTGGGCGCTCCAGGCCTACGGCGCGGCGTCGACGCTGCAGGAGTTCCTCACGGTCAAATCTGACGATGTGCCGGGCCGGTCGCGCATGTACGAAGCGATCGTCAAAGGTGAGCCGTTCCTCGAGCCTGGTCTGCCGGAGTCGTTCAACGTGCTTGTCAAAGAACTACAGAGCCTCGGTCTCGATGTCGAGCTGGTCAAGGCAAAGGACTGAGAACCCGTGAAACGTGAAGCGCGAAGCGTGAAGCGCGAAGCGAAGGGGCCAGAGGGTGACCGGGACCTCGCTTCCCGCACATCACGCGTCACGCGTCACCTATCACGGTGAAGAGGAGGGATAAACCTTGGAAGGCGTGTACACCCTGTTCGAAAAGCCGCGCGACTCCGTTTCCTTTGACTCGATGCGGATCCGTATCGCTTCGCCCGAAAAGATTCGGTCGTGGTCTTACGGAGAAGTGAAGAAGCCGGAGACCATCAATTACCGGTCGTTCAAACCGGAAAAAGACGGGTTGTTCTGCGCCAAGATCTTCGGGCCCATCAAGGACTGGGAATGCAACTGCGGCAAGTACAAGCGGATGAAGCACCGCGGCATCGTCTGCGACAAGTGCGGCGTCGAGGTGATCCAGTCCAAAGTCCGCCGCGAACGGATGGGGCACATCGAGTTGGCCGCGCCGGTTGCGCATATCTGGTTTCTCAAGGGCGTGCCAAGCCGGATCGGCACGCTGTTAGACATGAGCCTCAAGCATCTCGAAAAAATCCTCTACTTCGAGAGCTATGTGGTCGTCGATCCGGGAACGACCAACTTGAGCGAGAAGGAACTCCTGACCGAAGACAGGCTGCGCGCGCTTCAGCAGGAATACGGATCCGGCGCCTTCAAAGCCGCAATCGGCGCCGAGGCGATCCGGGAGCTGCTGAAGAAGATCGACATTAATGCGTTGTGGGACGACCTCCATGTGAAAGCCAAGACCTCGACCTCAACCGCACTGAAGAAGAAATACGCGAAGCGGCTCAAGGTGATCGAGGCCTTCCGGAAATCGGGCAACAAGCCCGAGTGGATGATCATGGACGTGATCCCCGTTCTTCCGCCGGAGCTGCGGCCGCTGGTGCCACTGGACGGCGGCCGCTTCGCCACGTCCGATCTGAACGACCTGTACCGGCGTGTGATCAACCGGAACAACCGGCTGAAGCGGCTGATCGAGCTCAAAGCGCCCGGCGTGATCATCCGCAACGAGATGCGGATGCTCCAGGAGGCCGTCGATGCGCTGTTTGACAACGGCCGACGCGGGCGCGCGATCCGCGGCCCCAACAAGCGGCCGTTGAAGTCGCTCAGCGATATGCTGAAAGGCAAGCAAGGGAGGTTCCGCCAGAACCTGCTCGGGAAGCGTGTCGATTATTCCGGTCGGACGGTGATCGTGGTGGGGCCGGAACTGCGGCTGCACCAGTGCGGGCTGCCCAAGAAAATGGCTCTGGAGTTGTTCAAGCCGTTCATCTTCCACAAGCTGGAGGAGCGGGGCGCCGCGACCACCATCAAGAGCGCCAAGCGCCTGGTCGAGAAGGAACGGCCTGAAGTGTGGGACGTGCTCGACGAGGTGATTCGGGAACACCCGGTTCTGCTGAACCGCGCGCCGACGCTGCACCGGCTGGGCATCCAGGCGTTCGATCCCGTGTTGGTCGAAGGCAAGGCCATCCGGCTGCACCCGCTGGTCTGTGCGGCCTTTAACGCGGACTTCGACGGCGACCAAATGGCGGTCCATGTGCCGCTTTCGGTGGAGGCGCAGGTCGAAGCGCGCGTGCTCATGATGTCGATCAACAACATCCTCTCGCCCGCCAACGGGAGGCCGATTGCGGTTCCGTCTCAGGACATGGTGCTCGGCTGCTACTGGCTGACCAAAGAGCGGATCGGCGCCAAGGGCGAAGGGAAGATCTTTGGTTCGCCCGAGGAAGTCCGTATCGCGTACGATGCCGGGGAGGTCGAAGAGCATGCGCGGATCAAGGTGCGGATCGCAGGCTCCCTCGTGCAGACGACCGTCGGTCGCGTGATCCTGGGCGAGATCCTGCCGCCGTCCATTCCGTTTACGCAGGCCAACCAGTTGATGACCAAGAAGGAGATGACCAAGCTGATCGACGCGGTGTACCGCCAGGCGGGCCATCGCGAGACGGTTGTATTCTTGGACAAGATCAAGGACTTGGGATTCCACTACGCGACGAAAGCCGGAGTGTCGATCTGCATCGACAACATGCACATCCCGACCAAGAAAGAAGACTTGATCAGTAAAGCCCAGCGCGAGGTGAACGAGATCGAAAAGCAGTACGCGGAAGGGCTTATCACCAACGGCGAGCGGTACAACAAAGTCATCGACATCTGGGCGCATGTCACCGAGCAGGTCGCCGGCGAAATGATGAAGGAGTTGGGCGGCGGCGGCGATCCGGGCAAGCCCGAGTCCTTCAATCCGATTTTCATGATGGCGGATTCGGGGGCGCGAGGCAGTTCCCAGCAGATCCGGCAGTTGGGCGGCATGCGCGGTTTGATGGCGAAGCCGTCCGGTGAAATCATTGAAACGCCCATCACCGCCAACTTCCGCGAAGGTCTGACGGTGCTGCAGTACTTCATTTCGACTCACGGAGCCAGAAAGGGATTGGCGGACACCGCCTTGAAGACCGCCAACTCCGGATACCTCACGCGCCGACTCGTGGATATCGCACAGGATGTGATCGTCAGCGAAGAGGATTGCGGGACGAACGACGGCATCACGGTGACGGCGCTGGTCGAGGGCGGCGAAATCATCCAACCCATCGAGGAGCGCATCCTCGGGCGGTTGGCCGCGGACGATATCCGCGATCCGGTCACCGGCGAGATCATCGTGAAGTTCAACGAGGAAATCGACGAGGAGCGGACCAGGAGCATCGTCGAGGCTGGCGTGGATCGCGTGAAGATCCGCTCGGTGCTCACGTGTCAATCGCGACGCGGCGTCTGCCGGCGATGCTACGGCCGGGACCTGGCCCGCGGCCGGTTGGTCGAGAAGGGCGAGCCGGTCGGCGTGATCGCGGCGCAGTCCATCGGCGAGCCGGGCACGCAGTTGACAATGAGAACCTTCCATATCGGCGGAACCGCGAGCAAAGTGGTGGAGCAGACGGTGCTCGAGGCCAAGCACGCCGGCGTGATGAAATTCATGAGCTTCGATGCGAAGAAGAACGCAGATGTGCACAACGCCGGTATCGCCGTCCGGAACAAGGAGGGCGAGTGGGTAGTGATGAACCGCAACGCGAAGATTGCGATCGTCGATGAGACGGGGCGCGAGCGCGAGAAGTATCCCGTGGTGTACGGCGCCAAGATCAAGGTCAAAGACGGCGACCGGGTCGAAGTGGGGCAGAAGCTCGTCGAGTGGGACCCATATTCGTTGCTCATCCTGACCGAGGTCGGCGGCCGGGTGGCTTATGGCGACATCGTCGAAGGCGTCACCATGAAAGAGGAGTTCGACGAAGTCACCGGCCTTTCCCGCAAAGTGGTCATCGAACACACCGGCGCCACGCTTCGACCGCGCATCTCCATCAAGGATGACAGCGGGAAAACGGCGAAGACCTCAGGTGCGACGACGGCCGCCCGCTATCTGCTTCCGGTCGGAGCGCACATCCTGGTGGAGAAGGGGGCAATGGTGCATCCCGGCGATGTCCTGGCCAAGATTCCGCGCGAGACGACCAAGACCAAGGACATCACCGGAGGCTTGCCGCGCGTGGCGGAGCTGTTCGAGGCGAGGAAGCCGAAGGAACAAGCCGTCATCAGCGAGATCGATGGAGAAGTGTCCTACGGCGGCTTTGTGAAGGGGATGCGCAAGGTCATCGTGGACAACAAGATGGGCGACGTGAAGGAATATTTCATCCCCAAGGGCAAGCATGTGAACGTGCACGAGGGCGATTGGGTCCGTGCCGGAGAGCCGTTGATGGACGGATCGGCCAACCCGCACGACATTCTCGACGTGCTGGGACCGAAGGAGTTGCAGAAATATCTGGTCGATGAAGTGCAGGACGTCTATCGGCTGCAGGGCGTGTCCATCAACGACAAGCACATCGAGATTATCGTCCGGCAAATGCTCCGCAAGGTCCGGATCGAAGATCCGGGAGACACGGAGTTCCTGCCCGGCAGCCAAGTCAGCAAATGGGTCTTTGAAGAAGAGAACGAACGGATTCTGGCGAAAGGCGGCAAGCCGGCGCTCGGTAAGCCGGTGCTGCTTGGGATCACGAAGGCGGCGCTCACGACCGACAGCTTTATTTCGGCCGCGTCCTTCCAGGAAACGACCCGAGTGCTGACCGAAGCGGCGATCAACGGGCGCGAAGACAATCTGCTGGGTCTCAAAGAGAACGTGATCGTGGGGCGGCTGATCCCAGCGGGAACCGGGTTCGAAGAATATCGCGACACGTTCGTCATCAGCGCCAAGCCCGAGGCGCAACTTCCGAGCGCGGCGGAAGAGCCGGTGGCGATCGGGCAGGAGGGTGCCGGGTCGGCGCCAACGGATGCGGCGCGTGCGTAAGAACATTGCGCATAAGCCAGTCTTGACAGTGAAGTAGTCCCTCATTATAATCCCGCGGCTTCGGTCGCGAACGATCGACGCGTGAGCGCCAAGGCGAGGTGAGGCCTCTCGATGCCGACTATTAATCAACTGGTCCGCAAGGGAAGAGCGTTGGCAAAGGGCAAAACGAAAAGCCCTGCGCTCAAGGCATGCCCGCAAAAGCGCGGGGTCTGCCTCCGGGTGTATACCTCGACGCCGAAGAAGCCGAACTCGGCGCTTCGGAAAGTAGCGCGCGTCCGTCTGACGAACGGTATGGAGGTTACAACCTATATCCCCGGCGTCGGGCACAATTTGCAGGAGCACTCCATTGTGCTCGTCAGAGGCGGCCGGGTGAAGGATCTGCCGGGCGTGCGGTATCACATCGTGCGCGGAGCGCTCGACGCGGTCGGCGTCACGGATCGAAAGCAAGGGCGGTCGAAGTACGGAGCGAAACGACCCAAATGAGAAACCGAAGGCTGACAGCGAATAGCTGAGAGGTCTGCAAAGGAGATCATGCCCAGAAGTCCGTTTCATGGTCACAGGGAAACGCTGCCCGATACGCGGTACCGGGACAAGCTGGTCGGCAAATTCATCAATATGCTGATGTCGCGCGGCAAGAAGAGCACCGCGGAACGGATCTGCTACGGAGCGTTCGATCTGATCCAGGAAAAAACCGGCGGCGATCCCTTGAAGGTCTTTCGGGCGGCGGTCGACAACGTCAAGCCGGTGGTCGAGGTCAAGTCGCGCCGAGTTGGTGGAGCCTCGTACCAAGTCCCGGTCGAGATTCGCCCCGTCCGCAGGCTGTCGCTTGCGCTTCGATGGATCGCGGAGTATTCCAAGGCGCGGGGCGGGAAGAGCATGGCGGAGAAGCTTGCGGCGGAGCTCCTCGACGCCTCGAACAACACCGGCGCGTCGGTCAAAAAGCGAGAGGACGTGCATCGAATGGCTGAGGCGAACAAGGCCTTCGCCCACTATCGCTGGTAATACGATTCGGTGCTGCAGTCGGGCCGTGCTGCGATTTGCAGGCGAGTGCCCCCTGTGTCGCAGCATGTTTCTCTTGGGCCATGATTGCAGCACGGTTCTTTTTTGAGGGATCACTTGGCTAGACCGGCTCCATTAGAGAAAACGCGGAACATCGGCATCATGGCGCACATCGATGCCGGAAAGACGACGACGACGGAGCGGATCCTGTTTTATACGGGCCTGACGCACCGGATGGGTGAGGTCCACGAGGGTGCGGCCACGATGGACTGGATGGAGCAGGAGCGCGAGCGCGGCATTACCATCACGTCAGCCGCCACCACCTGCTTCTGGCGCGATCACCGCATCAACATCATTGATACGCCCGGGCATGTGGACTTTACGATCGAGGTCGAGCGGTCGCTCCGCGTGCTCGACGGGGCCGTGGCGGTGTTCGATTCGGTCCAGGGGGTCGAGCCGCAGTCCGAGACGGTGTGGCGGCAGGCGGACAAATATCGGGTTCCGCGGATCGCGTTCATGAACAAGATGGATCGCATCGGGGCCGACTTCTACGCCAGCGTTCAATCGATCATCGATCGCCTCGGCGCGAATCCGGTGCCGATTCAGATTCCGGTCGGGCGCGAAGCGGAGTTCCGTGGGTCCGTGGATTTGGTTTCGATGAAGGCCTATTTCTACGACGACGAGACCCTGGGGGCCAAATATAAGATCGAGGAAATCCCGTCCGATTTGGTCGATCTCGCCAAAGAATATCGCGAGAAGCTGATCGAAGCCGTCGCCGAGTTCGACGAGCAGGTGCTGGAAAAATATCTCAACGGCCATTCGCTGACCGAAGAAGAAATCCGCCGGGCGATTAGGACGGGGACGATCGCAATGAAAATCACGCCGGTGCTGTGCGGCTCGGCGTTCAAGAACAAGGGCGTCCAGCAGCTCCTTGACGGCGTGGTCGATTACCTTCCTTCTCCGCTCGATATTCCACCGGTGGTCGGAGTCGATCCTGCGACCAATAAAGAAGTGCAGAGACGCGCGAGCGACTCGGAGCCCTTTTCTGCACTGGCCTTCAAGATCATGACCGATCCCTTTGCCGGTCAGTTGACGTATTTCCGCGTCTATTCGGGAACGGTCAGGACGGGCGTATCCGTGCTGAACGTGACCAAGGGCGTAAAAGAGCGGATCGGCCGCCTCCTGAAGATGCACGCGAATAAGCGTGAGGACATCGATGCGGCCTATGCGGGTGACATCGTCGCCGCGGTCGGGCTCAAGAGCGCGACCACCGGGGATACGTTGTGCGATGAAAAGCAGCCGGTGTTGCTTGAGGTGATGAAGTTTCCCGAACCGGTGATCGCGATGGCTATCGAGCCGAAGACAAAACAGGATCAGGAAAAGCTCGGGTTCTCGCTGCAGAAGCTGGCGCAGGAAGATCCGTCGTTCCGCGTGCGGACCGACGAGGAAACGGGTCAGACCATCATCGCCGGCATGGGCGAACTGCATTTGGAAATCATTGTCGATCGCCTGCTGCGCGAGTTCAAGGTCGAGGCTAACGTCGGGAAGCCGGAAGTGGCCTTCCGCGAGACGATCAGGCGGAGGGCGGAGGCGGAGGCGAAGTATATCAAGCAGACCGGTGGGCGCGGCCAATACGGGCATGTGGTATTGGCAGTCGAGCCTTCCGAGCCCGGCGCCGGCTTCGAATTCGTCAATAAGATCGTCGGCGGAGCCATTCCCAAAGAGTACATCCCGGCGGTGGAAAAGGGCGTCCGGGAGCGGATGGAGACGGGTGTGCTGGCCGGGTATCCGATGAGGGATGTCCGTGTCACCCTTCTGGACGGCTCCTATCACGAAGTCGACTCGAATGAAATGGCTTTTAAGATCGCTGCCTCGATGGGCTTTCAGGACGCGTGCAAGAAGGCAGACCCGGTGTTGCTGGAGCCGATTATGAAGGTCGAGGTCTTGGTTCCCCAGGAGTATATGGGCGACGTGATCGGCAACCTCAACGGACGGCGGGGCAAGATTCAGGGCATGAAGGTGCGCGCCGGGTCTCAGGCGATCGAGGCGGCGGTCCCGCTCAGCGAAATGTTCGGGTACGCCACGGACTTGCGGTCGCGAACGCAAGGCCGTGCGACGTACAGTATGGAATTCGACCGATACGAACAGGTCCCAAAGCAAATCGCCGAAGCCATCATCGCCAAGTATCGAGGTGAATGATGTCGGGCATGGCGCCGGAGGGTGAACGCTTGACAGGTCTTCGAAATGGATCGGGTTTCGTAAGGGAGAAGTCAGAAAGGGGAGGGTTGGGAAATGGCGAAGGCGAAATTTGAGCGGCGGAAGCCTCACGTCAATGTGGGGACGATCGGGCACGTGGACCACGGCAAGACGACGCTGACGTCGGCCTTGACGAAAGTCTGCAGCGACCGGGGGATGGCCAAGTTCGTCAGTTACGACGAAGTGGCCAAGGCCAGCGAGTCGCAGGGCCGGCGGGATCCGACGAAGATTTTGACGATCGCCATTTCGCACGTGGAGTACGAGACCGAGAAGCGCCACTATGCGCACGTGGACTGTCCGGGGCACGCCGACTACGTCAAGAACATGATCACCGGGGCGGCGCAGATGGACGGAGCGATTTTGGTGGTCAGCGCGGCGGACGGGCCGATGCCGCAGACGCGGGAACACATTCTGTTGGCGCGCCAGGTGGGGGTGCCCTACATGGTGGTGTTTTTGAACAAGGCGGACAAGGTGGACGACAAGGAGCTGTTGGATCTGGTGGAGCTGGAGGTGCGGGAGCTGTTGAGCAAGTATGAGTTTCCGGGGGACAAGATTCCGATCATTCAGGGCTCGGCGTTGAAGGCGTTGGAGGGGGATCAGGGGCCGCTGGGGGTGCCGGCGATCTTGAAGCTGTTGGAGGCCATCGACACGTACATTCCGACGCCGGTGCGGCCGATCGACAAGCCGTTTTTGATGCCGATCGAGGACGTGTTCACGATCAGCGGGCGGGGCACGGTGGTGACGGGCCGGTGCGAGCGAGGGGTGGTGAAGGTGGGCGACGAGGTGGAGATCGTGGGGCTGCGGCCGACACAAAAGACGGTGGTGACCGGGGTGGAGATGTTCCGCAAGGTGCTGGACGAGGGGCAGGCGGGGGACAACATCGGGGTGCTGTTGCGGGGGACGAAGAAGGAAGAGGTGGAGCGGGGGATGGTGCTGGCGAAGCCGGGGAGCATCACGCCGCACACGAAGTTCAAGGCCGAGGTGTATGTGTTGACGAAGGAGGAGGGGGGGCGGCACACGCCGTTCTTCAACGGGTATCGGCCGCAGTTCTACTTCCGGACGACGGATGTGACGGGGGTGGTGCAGTTGAATCCGGGGGTGGAGATGGTGATGCCGGGGGACAATGTGAGCATCACGGCGGAGCTGATTTCGCCGATTGCGATGGATCAGGGGCTGCGGTTTGCGATCCGGGAGGGCGGCAAGACCGTCGGCTCGGGCATCGTCACCGAAATCCTGGCGTGATGCGAGAAAGGGAATAAGGGGTAGCTGATAGCGGGGGTGAGCGGCGGAATCGCGCCGGTGCGGTGCGCGCGCTGCTAGTTGCAGGCTTGGGAGTTTGAGTGTGGTCAAGGTTGATCAGCGGATCAGAATCAGGCTCAGAGGTTTTGATTATCGGGTGCTCGACCAGTCTGTGGCCGAGATCGTGGAGACGGTCAAAAGGAGCGGGGCCAAGGTTGTCGGCCCGATTCCTTTACCAACCAGAATCGAGCGCTTTACGGTGCAACGGTCGACGCATGTCGATAAGAAGTCTCGTGAGCAGTTTGAAATCAGAACGCACAAGCGGCTGCTGGATATTATGGAGCCTACTCCCGAGACGATGGATTCGCTGATGAAGTTGAATCTGGCCGCCGGGGTGGATGTAGAAATAAAACTGTAAGCAGTCAGTCTTCAGCTCTCAGCCGTCAGCCGGACGGGGGAGCGGCTGGGCTGTTGGCTGAAAACTGAGCGCTGAGAGCGGGCGTTCATGACAAACGGATTGATCGGCAAGAAGCTGGGGATGACTCAGGTCTATGACGGCAGTGTCTTGACGCCGGTGACCGTCATCGAGGCGGGGCCCTGTCGGGTTGTCGCGGTCAAGACGCGCGAGCGCGACGGGTACGAGGCCGTACAGGTGGCGTTCGGTGAAGTCAAGGAGCGGAAGCTGTCCAAGGCTGAGCTCGGTCATCTGAAGGCGCATCAGGTTCCGCCGAGTCGATGGCTGCGCGAATTCAAAAAACTCGGGGACGTGACCGTCGGCCAGACAATCAAGGCGGACCTGTTCAAGAAAGGCGACTGGGTCGATGTCGAGGGAATCTCCAAGGGAAAGGGCTACCAGGGAGTCGTGAAGCGGCATCACTATGGAGGGGGGCCGGAGTCGCACGGGTCGATGTTCCATCGGGCTCCGGGATCGATCGGGAGCAGCGCGTTCCCTTCTCGGGTTTGGAAAAACAAAACGCTGCCAGGACATATGGGGTCCGAGCGGGTCACCGTTCAACGGTTGAAAGTCGTTGAGGCGCGCCCCGAGGAGAATCTGCTGCTTGTGCGGGGGGCGGTGCCCGGTGCGGACAACGGTCTGGTCATCGTGCGGAAGTCCAAGAAGGGATAGGGTTATGCCGACCGTTGACGTGGTGGATCTCAGCAAGAGGATCATCGGCACCGTCGATCTGCCCAATGAGGTCTTCGGGTGCAAGGCGCAAAGCGCCTTGGTGCACGAAGCGGTGGTCATGCAGCTCGCGTGCGAGCGTCAGGGTACGGCGTCGACGCTGCGGCGAGGCGAAGTGAGCGGGTCCGGGAAAAAGCCCTGGAAGCAAAAGCACACGGGGCGGGCTCGCGCCGGGTCGATCCGTTCTCCGCTGTGGAGGCACGGTGGGACGGTGTTCGGTCCCAGGCCTCGCAGCTACGTGATGGCGATGCCGAAGAGAAAATACCGCGCCGCGCTCCAATGCGCGCTGTCGGCGAAGCTCGCGGGCGGCGGTGTGACGGTGGTGTCCGATCTTGCAATCGCGGAACCGAAGACGAAACTGCTCGCCAAGGTCTTGGCCGGGCTGGGGTTGCCGCCGAAAACGCTCATTGTGGCCGGAGAGAGCCGCCATGATCTTGCCAGGGCGGCGCGGAATCTGCGCGACGTGAAGCTCGTTCGGCCCGAAGCGCTGAACGTATACGACGTTCTGCGCTATGACGCTATTCTGATTCCGGAGCGCGAACTGGCTCGAGTGAAGGAGGCCTGGTCATGAAAACGGCGCTCCATGATATCCTGCTGCAACCGTTATTGACGGAAAAAATCACCGCGATGCGTGAACGGGAAAATACCGTGGGGTTTCTGGTCCGGCGCGACGCCAATCGGGTTCAGATCAAGCAAGCGGTGGAGTCGTTGCTGAAGGTCAAGGTTGAGCGGGTCAATGTGCTGAATGTCCGTGGAAAAACCAAACGATTGGGTCGGTTCGTCGGGAAGCGTCCCGACTGGAAGAAGGCGTTCGTGAAGTTGAAGGAAGGCGAAAAATTGGAGCTGTACGAAAGCGCGTAATCGAGCCGCTTGGGACGAGGTAGGCGCACACATGGCACTGAAAGCATATAGACCGACGTCGCCGGGGCGTCGCGGGATGACGGTGTTGTCGGACGAGGAGCTGACCAGGAAGCGACCGGAAAAGGCGCTCACCGTGTTTCATCACCGCACCGGTGGGCGAAACGCCGACGGGCACATGACCGTGCGTTTCCGGGGCGGGGGGCACAAGCGCCTCTACCGCGTGATCGACTTCAAGCGCGATAAGTTGGGAGTCCCGGCCAGGGTCGCGGCGATCGAGTACGATCCCAATCGCTCGGCCCGGATCGCGTTGCTCCACTACGCCGACGGAGAGAAGCGGTACATTCTCGCGCCGGTCGGTATCAGTGTGAACGATACGGTCCAGTCCGGACCCTCGGCGGAAGTCCGGCCTGGCAATGCGCTTCCGTTGGGCGCTATGCCCCTGGGAACGACGATCCACAATATCGAGCTTAAGCCCGGCAAGGGCGGGCAGTTGATCCGGAGCGCCGGCGGGTTCGCCCAGGTGATGGGTCGGGACGGCGATTACGTCCAGGTCAGGTTGAAGTCGGGAGAAATGAGACGGATTCTCGCGACTTGCATGGCGACGGTCGGGCAGGTGGGCAATCTCGATCATGAAAACGTGGCGGTCGGGAAGGCGGGCCGATCACGATGGAAGGGCCGCCGGCCTCATGTCCGCGGCGTGGTCATGAATCCCGTCGACCATCCCCACGGCGGCGGAGAGGGAAAATCCGGTCAAGGCAATCCCCATCCGGTGTCCCCTTGGGGGTTGCCGACGAAGGGGTATAAGACTCGTCGAAGGAAGGCGACGGACAAATTCATTATCGCCCGGCGCAAGTAATCTGTTGTAGGAGAACGCGATGCCCAGATCGGTAAGCAAGGGGGCTTTCGTGGACGCCCATCTGCTCAAGAAAGTGGAGCAAATGAACCAGACCAGGGAGCGCAAGATTATCAAGACGTGGTCGCGGCGTTCGACGGTGGTCCCAGACATGATCGGCCACACGTTCGCCGTACACAATGGGAAGAAGTTCATTCCGGTGTTCGTGACGGAAAACATGGTCGGCCATAAGTTGGGAGAGTTCGCTCCGACCCGGTTCTTTAAGGGACATGGAGCGGCGAAGACCGAGAAGGCTGTTCCGCTGAAGTAAAGCGTGAATCGTTAGTCGTGAACCGTGAAACGCGAAATGCTTTGGACTGAAGTATTCGGCGGGTTGTGAATAACGATTCACGTTTAACGAATAACGGGAGTTCGGGGATGGCAGAGGCGAAGGCGGTTCTGAGATTTACGCGGGTTCCGCCCCGCAAGGCACGGGTGGTGGTCGACTTGATCCGCGGACAGCAAGTTCCGAGAGCGCTCGCACTCCTGAAGCACACTCCGCGTGCCGCGGCGCGGGTGGTGGAAAAAGTCCTGCGGTCGGCTGTGGCGAATGCGGAGCAGAAGGAACTGGGCGACAGCGAGGCGATGTGGGTCTCCAGGGCTTATGTCGACGGGGGGCCTATCTATAAAAGGTTCAGGGCCCGTTCCATGGGGCGAGCCAATGCGGTGCATAAACGGACGAGCCACATCACCATAGTGATCGCCGCACCTGTGGCTGGCCGGGCGAAATAGCTGGCGACGACGCGACGGTATTTCACTCGACACGCGAGGGACGTACAAACCGTATGGGACAGAAAACACACCCGGTAGGATATCGGCTGGGGTACAACTACACCTGGAGTTCCCGTTGGTTTGCGGGAAAAGAGTTCGCCAAACTTCTCCACCAGGACATCAAGATCCGCCGAATGGTCAAGGAAAAGCTCTACCATGCCGGCGTGTCGAAGGTGGAAATCGAGCGGTCGGGGGATCAGGCGCGGGTCATCATTCACACGGCCAGACCGGGGATCATTATCGGTCGAAAAGGTGCGGAGATCGATAAGCTCAAAGCCGCCTTGGAAAAACAATACGGAGGACAGGTCTACATCACGGTCAAAGAAATCAAGAAGCCTGAATTGGACGCGCAGCTTGTCAGCGAAAACATCGCGATGCAATTGGAAAAGCGAGTGGCGTTCCGTCGGGCGATGAAGCGGAGCGTTCAGTCCGCCCTTCGCCTCGGGGCTCAGGGGATCAAAATTATGGTCGCCGGGCGGTTGGGCGGAGCGGAGATCGCGCGGACGGAGTGGTATCGAGAGGGGCGGGTTCCTCTCCACACGTTGCGGGCGGAAATCGATTACGGGTTTGCGGAAGCCCATACCACGATGGGGCAGATAGGTGTGAAGACCTGGATCTACAAGGGCGAACTGCTTCCCTCTCCGCAAAAGGGAAGCAGTGGAATCGAGCGACGTCTCGTATGATCTGTGCGAGTCGCCCGCTCAATCTCGGGTCGGTGGGGAATCGGTCAACGCTGAGAGGACTGCGTGCTAGCACCGAAGAAAGTTAAGTTCAGAAAGATGCAGAAAGGCCGGATGCGGGGAAAAGCTTACCGCGGAGGGCAGATCACCCTTGGAGAGTTCGGCCTCAAAGCGCTCGAGCCCGGGTGGATTACGAGTCGGCAAATCGAGGCCGCGCGCATCGCCATCACGAGGCATGTGAAGCGCGGCGGCCAAGTGTGGACCAGAATTTTCCCGGACAAGCCGATCACGAAAAAACCGGCTGAAACCCGAATGGGGAAGGGCAAAGGTAATCCCGAGTTCTGGGTGGCTGTTGTGAAGCCCGGCCGCATCCTGTACGAAATGGACGGCGTGACGCCGGAAGTTGCACAGGAGGCCCTGCGATTGGCTGCGCACAAGCTGCCTATCGCGACCAAGTTTGTGACGCGCGGGCAGTTTTAGCCGCAAGGAGCGCGATTATGGAAGCGAAGGAGCTCAGACAGTTGACGGCTGCCGAGTTGGTGGAGAAGGAAGGGCAGCTCAAGCAAGAACTCTTCAATCTGCGGTTCCAGCTCGGCACAGGGCGGATCGAGAATCCCATGCAGATTCGGAAAACCAAGAGAGATATCGCCCGTGTCAAGACCGTGCTGCGAGAATTGGCCGCTGAGCAGTCCGGAGCATCGGCTCGGGTTAAAGGATAAGAGACCATGGCAGAGCGCACCGAGAAACGCCGTGAGTGGTTTGGAAACGTCATCAGCAACAAAATGCAGAAGACCGTCGTCGTAGCGGTCGAACGCTCCGTGATTCATCCCGTCTACAAGAAAGTGATTCGTCTCGTGAGCAAGCTCAAGGCTCACGATGAAAACAACATGTGCAAGATCGGTGATCGCGTCAAACTGATCGAGACCAGGCCCATCAGCCGGCACAAGCACTTCCGGGTTGTTCAGGTCATGGAAAAGGGACAACCGGAAGGGTAGAAAGTCAGAATGGGTGAATTGGCGATCTGGCGAAGTGAGCGTCAACAAACGAGGATGATGTGTTGGTCTGGCGATTGGGCGAATTAACCCTGATCCGAACATATTTGTCTCGGAAAAAACGCCCTTCTCCGCTTCCCGAAACGATCCTCTCCCTCCCGCGGGAGGGAGAGGAGACAGGTGAGGGTAATGTCCGAGAAGAACCCCCTCACCGCAGCCTCTCCCCCAAGGGGGGGCGAGGAGTCTAGAGGACTCACGGTCGGAAAGAATTTCGGATCAGGGCTAAGTCGTTCATAAAAATCACGAAATCATCAAATCATTATGGTTCAGAATTACACCTACATGGATGTGGCGGACAACTCGGGCGCCAAGCAGGTCATGTGTTTCCACGTGCTCGGCGGGTCCAAGCGGCGGTACGGTTCGCTCGGCGATGTCGTGGTGGTCACGGTGAAAGAGGCCATTCCACAGGCCAGCGTGAAGAAGGGCGACGTGAGCCGCGCCGTCATTGTGCGAACCACCAAAGAAGTCCGCCGGGAAGACGGATCCTATATCAAGTTTGATCGCAACGCCTGTGTGTTGATCAATGCCCAGGGCGAACCGATCGGCACGCGCATTTTCGGCCCGGTCGCGCGGGAACTGCGGTGGAAAAAGTTCATGAAGATCATTTCGCTAGCGCCTGAAGTGCTCTAGGAAGGCCGGCAGGAATGACGGTGCATGCCATGACCAAATCCAGAATTCGCAAAGGCGACCTCGTGATGGTCATCGCCGGGCGAGAACGGGGCAAGACCGGAAAGGTCCTGTCCGTCGACCCGGTTGCGGGCAAAGTCGTCGTCGAAAAGCTGAACATCATCAAGCGGCACACCAAGCCCAATCAGAAAGTAAGGCAGGGAGGGATCATCGAGAAGGAAGCCCCGATGGCCATCTCCAACGTGATGTATCTGTGTCCCGTGAGCCACAAGCCGACGAGGCTGGGCGTGAGAGTGCTGGAAGACGGGCGCCGTGCCAGGTTCAGCAAGAAGTCGAAAGAGTTGGTCGAGTAAGATTTTGAGGGAAAGACGGAATGGCAAAGGTGGAAAAAGGCCGCGGCGGAAAGACGCCGGCCCGCAAGGCTCCGGGGAAAAAGGAAGCCGCTCCGGTCGTCACGCCAGCCGGCGAGTCGGAGAGCGAGTCGAAGTTTGAGCCGCGGCTTCGGGAGGTCTATCGCAACCAGGTGGTGCCTGCCTTGATGAAGGAATTCGGCTATAAGAATCCGATGCAGGTGCCGCGCTTGGAGCGGATCGTCTTGAACGTCGGCATGGGAGAGGCAATTCAAAATGTCAAGCTGCTGGAGAGCGCCGTAAGCGAGTTGGCGGTGATCTCCGGGCAGAAGCCTGTCGTCACGCGGGCCAAAAAGGCGATCGCGGGGTTCAAGCTCCGCCAGGGGATGCCCATCGGCGCGAAGGTGACCTTGCGGAGCCGGCGCATGTACGAGTTTTTCGACCGCCTTGTGAGTCTTGCGTTGCCCCGCATCAGGGATTTTCGCGGGGTGTCCCCCAAATCGTTCGACGGGCGCGGGAACTACACGTTGGGGCTGAAGGAACAGTTGATTTTCCCGGAGATCAAATACGATGACGTGATGTCCATCCACGGCATGGACATCACGATCGTGACGACGGCTCGAACCAACGACGAGGGCAAGGCGTTGCTGCGTCACCTCGGGATGCCGTTCAGAGCGTAGGCCGGCGGCGAGTGGGCAATAGCCACGCGGTAGGTTTTCGCTCAACCCTAACCACGGAGTCGAAGGTGGCTCGAAAGGCGTTGAAGTTGAAGGCGGCGGCAAAACCAAAGTTTGCCGCCAGAGCGTACAACCGATGTCCGCTTTGCGGACGAGTGAGAGGGTTTCTGCGTCGTTTTCAGATGTGCAGGATCTGCTTCCGCTTTCGAAGCCTGCGCGGAGAAATCCCGGGTGTTCGGAAGGCCAGTTGGTAGACAGCCCGGCGGTCAAGTGAAAATGAGGAAGTATGAATGTGGAATTATGAATTCGCCGGATCGGAAACCCAGCATCCGGCATTCGGAATTCCGCAGTCGCGTCCGTGGAGTGCAATGATATGGTGACCGATCCCATCGCGGATCTCTTGATCAGAATTCAGAACGGCGCGCGGCGTCGTCATGAGACGGTGTCCGTCCCGGCGTCGAGGTTAAAGCGCGAAATTCTGAAGATCCTGCAGGCTGAAGGCTTCATTCGTGGTTTCGAGGAGGAGACGGTGGATGGCCATCCGGCCTTGCGCGTGCAGTTGCGGTATATCGGGGAAGATCAGCCGATGATCACCGGCATGAAGCGGATCAGCAAGCCCGGCAGGCGAGTCTATGTCGGAAAGCAGGGGATTCCCAAGGTTCGGAACGGGATCGGCTTGTCCATCATTTCGACGTCCAAAGGGTTGATGACCGATCAGCAATCCCGGCGGGTCGGCATTGGCGGAGAAGTCCTGTGCTCTGTGTGGTAACTCCCAAGGCGGAAGCTGTCCAGGTCTGATATGTCACGGGTAGGACGAAAGCCGATCCCGGTTCCTTCGGGCGTCGAGGTCAAGGTCGACGACGGAGTGGTGTCGGTGAAGGGGCCGTTGGGGAAATTGGAGTGGCCTGTGACTCCGGGTATCGGCGTGTCGGTCGCCGACGGGCAGATCTTGGTCAGCCGTACGAGCGATGATCGGAAAGTCCGCGCGCTTCATGGGTTGGTCCGGGCTGAATTGAACAACATGATTGCCGGGGTGACCAAGGGTTATGAACGGTCGTTGGAGATCACCGGTGTCGGCTACAAGGCGCAGGTTCAGGGGCAGACGGTCATGTTTAACGTCGGCTATGTCAACCCTGTCACGTTTCCCATTCCTCCTGGAATCGAGGTGAAGGTCGACAAGCAGACGCTCATCACGGTTCGAGGAACGGATAAGCGCAAGGTCGGTCAGATCGCGGCAAACATTCGCGCGATCAAGCCTCCCGATGTGTACAAGCAAAAGGGCATTCGATACGCCGGCGAAGTGCTGCGCAAAAAGGAAGGCAAGACCGGGAAGTAGAGGCTGGCATGATCGACAAGAAGCGACAGCTCGAGCGCCGCAAGCAGCGCGTGCGCAAGCGGGTGTTCGGCACCCAGGAGCGTCCTCGGCTGAACGTCTTTCGGAGCAGGTCGCACATCTACGCCCAAATCATCGACGATCTCAAAGGTCACACGATCGTCTCCGCGTCGAGCCTTGATCCGGCCCTGAGAACGTCGTTGAAGTCGGGCGGAACGACCGCGGCGGCAAAGGCCGTTGGTAAGCTGTTGGCCGAGCGAGCCAAGGCGGCCAAAGTCTACGCGGTCGTCTTCGACCGGGGCGGCCGACTCTATCACGGTCGAATCAAGGCCTTGGCGGAAGCGTCGAGAGAAGGCGGGTTGAAGTTTTAACGTCTGCAAGGGAGGGAGCGGCGTTCGTGCGGGTCAATCCTGAAGATCTCAGCCTCAAAGACAAGGTGGTGTTCATCAACCGTGTGGCCAAAGTGGTCAAAGGCGGCAAGCGTTTCAATTTCTGTGCGCTCGTGGTGGTCGGGGACGGTCAGGGCTGGGTCGGCGTCGGGAAAGGCAAGGCCGCCGAAGTGCCCGTTGCGATTTCCAAGGCCGTCGAGCAGGCCAAAAAACATCTCGTGCAGGTGCCGTTGAAGGACGGGACCATTCCGCACGAGGTCCACGGCTTGTTCGGCGGAGAGCACGTGTTGCTCAAGCCTGCCGCCGAAGGCACCGGTATCATCGCGGGAGGGGCTGTTCGGGCGGTGGTGGAACTCGTCGGCGCCCACAATATCATCGCCAAGACGCTCGGCCGCGGGAATCCTTTCAACACCGTCCGTGCGACGCTCAATGGTCTGCAGCAGCTCCGGGATCCGGAGCAGGTTCTACGCCTTCGCCGTGCTCCGTCTTCCGACCTTGATCAGAAGGCGAGTGTGGCATGAGTTCCTCGAAGCAAGTCGGGTCCTCCAGCCGAGGATTGACGATCACGTTGAAACGGAGCCCAATCGGCACGCCTCAGCGCCACCGTTTGGTGCTACGGGGGCTCGGGCTTCGCAGATTGCATCAGTCCGTTCAGCACCCTGACACGCCGCAGGTGCGAGGGATGATTCAGAAGGTCGGTTATTTACTGGATGTGCGCCCGCAATGAAGCTGCATGAACTGGCTCCGCCTCGTGGGGCGAAAAAACGTCGGAAGCGGATCGGCCGTGGTCCGGGCTCGGGTCACGGAAAGACTGCGACCAAAGGACACAAAGGTTTATTGGCGCGATCCGGCGGAGGCAAACGTCCCGGATTCGAAGGCGGGCAGATGCCGTTGGTTCGCCGATTGCCCAAGTATGGGTTCACGAATCCATTCCGACAGGAATATGCCGTCGTGAACTTAAAATCGCTGGCCGGTCTCAGTGCGGTCGATCCCATCACTCCGGAAGTGCTGACCCGCGCCGGGCTGATCAAACGCAAACATCTGCCGGTCAAGATTCTCGGCCTTGGCGAAGTCGGCCGTCCCATGGTCGTGCAGGCCCACAGGTTCAGCAAATCAGCGGAGGCAAAGATTCAAGCGGCTGGGGGGAGAGCTGAGGTTATCCGCAGTGTTTGAGCGACTCCTGACCAGTTTTCAGAATATCTTCAAGATTCCCGAACTGCGCACCCGGATCCTCTTCACGCTCGGGATGCTCATCGTCTACCGAGTCGGCGCGCATATCCCCACGCCGGGCATCAACAACGATGAGCTGGCGAAGTTCCTCGTCGAAAAAGGCGGTTCGCTACTGGGATTCTTGGATATTTTTTCAGGAGGGGCGTTGTCCCGGCTGACGATCTTCGCGTTGGGTATCATGCCTTACATCAGCGCGTCGATCATCCTCCAGCTCCTGACGGTGGTGATTCCCCATTTGTCCAAGCTGGCCAAGGAAGGCGAACGGGGACGAAAGAAGATCATTCAATACACCAGATTCGGCACGGTCGGAATCGCCATGATTCAGGGGTTCGGGATCGCGATCGGCCTGGAAGGGATGAACCAGGGCGCGTTTGTGTTGAATCCCGGCTGGCCGTTCCGGCTGATGACGGTGATCACGCTCACGGCCGGGACCGGGTTCCTGATGTGGCTGGGCGAACAGATCACCGAGCGGGGGATCGGGAACGGCATCTCGCTCATCATTTTCGCAGGGATCGTCGCTCGCCTCCCCAGCGCGGTGGCGCAGACGTTCGATCTGTACAAGGTCGGTCAGTTGAGCTTCATATTGCTGGTCGCCTTGGCGATCATCATGTTGGCCGTCGTCGCAGCCATCGTGTTTTTGGAAAGCGGGCGCCGAAAGATCCCGGTGCAATACGCCAAGCGGGTGATCGGGCGACGGGTCTACGGGGGACAAAGCACGCATATTCCGCTCAAAATCAACACGGCCGGGGTGATTCCGCCGATCTTTGCGTCGTCAATCATCGCCTTTCCGGCGACGATCGCCGGGTTTTTCGAAACGCCGTGGATCAAATCATTGGGAGCTCAGCTTGCTCCGGGTTCGCTGCTCTACACGGTTCTGTATGTCGGCTTGATCATTTTCTTTTGTTTTTTCTATACGGCCGTCGTGTTGAATCCGGTCGATATGGCCGACAACATGAAGAAGTACGGTGGGTTTATTCCCGGAATTCGGCCCGGACAGCGGACCTCGGACTATATCTACAAGGTGCTGACCCGTATCACGTTCGCGGGATCGATCTATTTGGCGACTGTCTGCGTGATTCCCGAATTCCTTATTTATAAGCTGAACGTGCCGTTCTACTTCGGCGGCACATCGCTGCTCATTGTGATCGGGGTAGGACTGGATACCGCGCAACAGATCGAGTCCCACATGCTCATGCGCAACTATGAGGGATTCCTGGCCAAAGGGCGCCTCAGAGGGCGGAGCGGGTGAACGCGCGCCATGCGGCTGGTCTTTCTCGGCGCTCCGGGAGTGGGCAAGGGGACGCAGGCCGATCGCGTGGCGGCCCGGTTCCATCGACCGAAGATCTCGACGGGGGACCTGCTCCGGGAAGCGGTCAAGAACAAGACGCCGCTGGGACTCGCCGCAAAGAGCGCGATGGACGAAGGCAAGCTGGTCCCCGATGCGGTCGTGATCGGGATGGTGCGCGAGAAGCTGGCGGAACTGGGCTGTGCGAACGGATTCATTCTGGACGGCTTTCCCAGGACGGTGCCTCAAGCGGAAGAGTTGGCTAGGATCCTTGCCGCCAGCGGAACTCGAATCGACCGCGTGATCAATTTTGAGGTGCCGCGCGAAGAGATCGTGAAGCGTTTGAGCGGTCGCCGGAGTTGTCCTCAGTGTCAGGCCGTGTTCCATGTGGATTTCGCCCCTTCGAAAAAGCCCGGAGTGTGCGATCGATGCGGCGAGCGGTTGATCCAGCGAAGCGACGACCGGAGGGAAACGATCGAAGCCCGGCTGCAGGTGTATGAAGAGCAAACGGCGCCGCTTATCGCGTATTATGATCAGAAGCGGCTCTTGTCTAATCTGGATGGATCGGGTTCGGTGGAGTCGGTTCATGAACGGCTGACGGCGCTGCTCGCAGGGCTCGGGGTGACATGATTATCTTGAAGACGCCTGAAGAGATCGAGGTGATGGCGCAGGCGTCGAAGTTGGTCGCTGAAACCCTGGAAGCACTGAAAAAGGAGGTCCGCCCCGGGGTCACGACCGAACAGCTCGACCGGTTTGCGGAAGAGTTCATCGTAGCGCGGGGCGGCCGGCCGGCTTTTAAGGGTTACCGGAACTATCCCAAGACGCTTTGCGCATCCGTGAATGAACAGGTCGTGCACGGCATTCCGTCCAAACGCCCGTTGAAAGAAGGCGACATTGTCGGGCTCGACTTGGGGGCCATCGTTGGGGGGTTCTACGGCGACGCCGCGATGACGCTCGCCGTCGGAACCGTCTCTCCGGAGGCGGCGAGGCTCATCAAGGTGACCGAAGAGGCGCTGTACCTCGGCATTGAACAGGCAGTCGTCGGCAATCGGCTGTCGGATATCTCTCATGCGATTCAGCGACACGTCGAGGCCGCGGGGTACTCCGTCGTAACCGATTTTGTGGGACACGGCATCGGGCGCCAACTGCATGAAGAGCCGCAGGTGCCGAATTATGGGAAGCCAGGCCAAGGCCCTCGGCTTCAATACGGAATGGTTCTGGCCATCGAACCGATGGTGAACATGGGTGGGAGCGCGGTGCAAATCCTGGAAGACCAGTGGACGGCGGTGACCAAAGACGGGAGCCTGTCCGCACACTTCGAGCACACGATCGCGGTTCAGCCCAGCGGCCCAGCTCGAATCCTGACGAAGTTGTAGCGCGTACAAGGAAGGATTTGTCTTCGTGCCCAAAGAAGGCGTCATTGAAGTGCAGGGAACGGTGGCGGAGACATTGCCGAATGCCATGTTCCGGGTCCAGCTCGATAACGGTCATAAAATCCTGGCCCATATTTCCGGCAAGATGCGCATGCACTTCATTCGCATTCTGCCGGGTGACAGAGTGACCGTCGAATTATCACCCTACGACTTGACGAGAGGAAGAATCACGTATCGATTCAAGTGAAGCGCCGACTCGGCGGTTGCTTTGATGAAGGGGCTTGGCTTCTGGAACAAGGAGCTGATGAAACACCATGAAAGTGAAGTCGTCCGTCAAGCCGATCTGCTCGAAATGCAAGGTGGTTCGCCGTCGGGGCGTGGTCCGGGTCTTGTGCGAGAACCCGCGACACAAACAGCGGCAAGGTTAGGGGACATGATGCGTGAACCGTTATCCGTGATGAGTGGGAGCAAGACAGTCTCCTGGCCGCATCATAACTGATCGCGGATTACCGGCACCCGTTGCTCCGGGAGTGCGACGGGCGCCCCAGAATACGGAGGAAGAAGATGGCTCGGATAGCTGGAGTTGATTTGCCGAGAGAGAAGCGGATCGATGTCGGACTGACCTATATCTATGGAATCGGTCGGTCTTCGGCCCGGCAGATTTTGGAAAAGGCCGGAGTGGACGGCGCGATTCGGGTCAAAGATATCAGCGAGGACAAGATCATCAAGCTTCGGGAAATCATCGAGCGGGACTATCAGGTCGAGGGGGACCTCCGGAAGGAAGTGTCGATGAACATCAAACGGCTGATCGACACGGGGACGTACCGGGGGTTGCGTCATCGTAAAGGGTTGCCGGTGCGGGGACAGCGGACGAGAACCAATGCGAGAACCCGAAAGGGGCGTCGGGCGTCTATCGGAAAGGCGCGCAAGCCGGCGGGAGCGCCGAGCGGCGGGTGAGACACAATCCTGATCGCGAATAGGACATCCCATGAGCGTGAAGAAGGGCAGGAAGAAGGAACGCAAAATCGTCCAGAGCGGTGTGGCTCACGTGCAGGCCTCGTTCAACAACACCATCGTGACCATCACCGATATGAGCGGAAATACGGTGGTGTGGGCGAGCGCCGGCAATCAAGGATTCAAAGGTTCGCGGAAGAGTACGCCGTTCGCCGCGCAGCGAGCGGGAGAGGCTGCGGCCAGGAAGGCCATGGAATACGGCATGCGACAAGTCGATGTATACGTGAACGGACCGGGCGCCGGACGGGAGTCGGCGATCCGTTCGCTCCAGGCCGCCGGTCTGCGCATCAATCTAATCCGCGACGTGACGCCGATTCCGCATAACGGTTGTCGCCCGCCGAAGCGTCGACGAGTGTGAGGAGTGCGCAACGTTACCCGTTAAACGCTAATCGTGAAGAAACGGATCCTTCACTTGAGCGTTTAGCGAATAACGATTAACGAGGGAAAACGATGGCGAAGTATCGCGGTCCAGTCTGTCGGCTGTGTCGGCGTGAAGGAGAAAAGCTTTTTCTCAAGGGTTCTCGCTGTATGACGGAGAAATGCGCGATCGAGCGCCGGAGTTACCCGCCTGGCCAGCACGGGCAGGGTCGTCCGCGCATTTCCGACTACAGTCTCCAGTTAAGAGAAAAGCAGAAGTTGAGACGGATCTATGGGCTGCAAGAGCGGCAATTCCGAGGGCTTTTCGAACGGGCCGAGCGGCAGACGGGGATCACCGGCGAGGCCTTGCTTCGCCTGCTTGAGTGTCGGCTCGACAACGTTGTCTATCGCCTGGGGTTCGGCTCCTCGAGAAAAGAAGCGCGGCAATTGGTGAATCACGGCCATGTCCTCTTGAACGGGCGGAGGACAAACGTACCAGGCGCGCTGGTCAAAGTCGGCGACGTTGTCGAGATCAGACAGAAGAGCCGGAACCTCGTGTCCGTCCTGGCTGCCCTGGACGCCGTTGACGGGCGCGGTGTCCCTGAATGGTTGGAGCTGGACCGGGCCGGCTTCAAAGGAACGGTCCGAGCGTTGCCGACCAGAGAGAATATCGGACTTCCCGTCAATGAACAGATGGTCGTGGAGTTGTATTCCAGGTAGGAGATGCGACATTCCGTGCGGGAGTAGGCAACGGACTCCTGGCCGACCGGCGTTCTGGTCGTATTGATGAGGTGAAGGGGGAATCATGATCAAGGCGATGAAGGACTTTCAGATCCCGATGCGGGTCGAGGTCGACAAGGAAACTCTCTCCCCGACGTTCGGCAGATTCACGGCGGAGGCCTTCGAGAGAGGATTCGGGACGACCATCGGCAATTCGCTCCGACGGGTGCTGCTGTCGTCGTTGGCCGGTGCTGCTGTAACCACTGTCAGGATCGAGGGAGTCTTGCACGAATTTTCGACGATCCCTGGCGTGACGGAGGACGTCACCTCCATCATTCTCAATGTGAAAAGTCTCCGGCTGGCGCTGCATTCCGACAAGCCGAAAACGATTCGTCTCAAAAAGAAGGGACCTGGAGAAGCGAAGGGCTCGGATATCGTTCACGACGCCGACGTCACCATCCTCACTCCGGATCTGCACATCGCCACGCTGGACAAAGATGCCACGCTCGATATGGAAATGGTCGTCAAACACGGGCGAGGCTACGTGCCGGCAGAACGTAATAAGGAGGAAGGCCTACCCATCGGCGTCATCGCGGTGGACTCCATCTTCTCGCCCATCAAACGGGTGAATTTCCACGTGGAGAACGCCCGGGTCGGCCGGGTGACCGACTATGACAAGTTGACGTTGGAGATATGGACGGACGGCACGATCACGCCGGGGAACGCGCTCTCCACTGCTGCGAGTATCCTGCGCGACCATCTGGATATCTTTATCAATCCGGAGGAGAGGGCGGAAGCCGAGCCGGAAGCCGTCAGGGATGAACGGACCCGTGAGATCAACAAAAACCTGTTCCGGAGCGTCAACGAATTGGAACTGTCGGTCCGTGCCGCCAATTGCCTCAAAAATGCGAACATCAAGACCATCGCCGATCTCGTCCAGAAGACCGAGGTGGAGATGCTCAAGACCAAGAACTTCGGCAAGAAGTCGCTCAACGAGATCAAGGAAATCCTGGCGGAAATGGGTTTGAGTCTGGGCACCAAGTTGGATACGCTGCCGTCCGGCGACGGGAATCCCAAATCCGATTCATAAACAAGAGGACTTGCCGTGCGACATAGGAAAAAAGGGAGGCAACTCGGCCGGAAGACCAAGCATCGGTGGGCTCTGTTTCGGAGTCTGGTGACGGCGCTGCTTGATCAGGAACGGATCGAAACCACGGAGGCCAAGGCCAAGGAGGTGCGAGGCTTCGCCGAGCGGATGATCACGCTGGGGAAGGAAGGAACGCTGCCCGCCAGACGGCGTGCCCTCGGCTTTCTCAGAAGCAAACAGGTGGTCTCGAAATTATTCGACGATGTCGCGTCGCGGTTTCGGGATCGTCCCGGCGGTTACACGCGCATCATTAAGACGCGTCGGCGCGTCGGCGACGCGGCTGAGATGGTCGCGATCGAGTTGGTCTCCAGAGCGGTCGACTCCGAACAGGCCAAGCAGGCCGTACCCGGGAAGACCGCAGATCAGAAGAAAGGGAGGGAGACATCCAAACAATCCTCACCGGAGATGTCTGACAGTCCTTCTGCCTGAGCAAGGTTTGGGTTTTTGAAGCTGCAGCCCTGCGGTTCGTCCTACCTGCGTTTCTCTTCTACTGGATCGTGAGCATGGTTCTCGGCGAGCTTACGGCGGATGCGTTTACTTGCACCGCCTGCCATGCTATTATCGTGCCAGTGTGAGTTTTCGTTAATGCACCATGTGAGAAGTGGAGTTACGGGAGATGTGGCAGCGTTGGGTTCGCGGGTCCTTACTTGCCATAAGCGCCATATTCGCCTCGTTTCTCGTCTACCTGTTGTTTACCCGCGCTGAATCGATTCCCTCATCGAGACTTACCCCGGCGACCGACTTTGAACGGGCCGACGCGAGCATCCAACGGTTCACCTTTATGCAGACGAAAGACGGTGCTGTACAGTGGGAGGTGCGCGCCCAAAAGGCTCGCCTGTTCGAGGGTGAAAACCGAGCCGTTTTGGATCGAGTCCACATCACTCTTTACGGGGACAAGGGGCGTGAATTCAGCTTGGAAGGGGACGAAGGCACCCTTGACACCGAGAAGAAAAATTTCGTGCTCTCCAATAGAACTGATCCGATCGCCGTGCACACTGAAAGCGGGTACACGATCTATACCAATCATCTGGCGTGGAATGAAGAACGGGGCGAAATCAGCACGACCGAGCCCGTCACGATCACCGGCCACGGGTTGCATGTGAACGGTCGCGGGCTTATCGGGAAGGTGCAGTCCGAGGAATTTCAGGTTCTCGAAGATGTCCAGGTGGATATTCATCACGCTGATTAGCGTGCTTGCATTATGGCCGGCGGGACGCGCGTATTCGTCTGAGCCCCGCGAGGCGAAAGGGGCGTATTCTTCAAACGCGAGCACGACGATCACAGCGCAGAAAATGACCGTTCGCAACCAGGACAGCAAGGCCATTTTCGAAGGCGCCGTGGTGCTGATCAAAGGTTCTCTCGTGGTTCATTCTGATCGTATGGTCGTGTCGTTTCGACCAGCCGAGACGGGTGGAAAAGAGAAATCCGAAGACACGCGAGCGGAACCGTCCGGCCAGAAGCGCGAGGCCATACCTTCCGTGTCGAACCGCTCGGTTAGCATGATCGAGGCAACCGGGCGGGTCAAAATCGAAAAAGATGGCGGCAGAGCTACCTGCCAAAAGGCGGTCTATTATCAAGATGAGGGAAAGATTGTGTTGACCGGAGACCCGGTAGCCTGGCAGAAAGGAACGCGAGTCAGCGGAAAACGGATCACGATGTTTCTGGCCGAGGATCGAAGCGTCGTCGAAGGCGGTTCCCACGTGACGATCGAAGGCGAAGCGGGAGAGCAGTAGTGCTGGACGCCTGTGCGTTGACCAACTCCAAGGCTGGGCCTGCAGTGACTCCTCGCCAGGCGGGGGAGCTTCTGTCGGCGACCGGGCTGGTGAAACGCTTTAAAGGGAGAACCGTCGTGAAAGGAATCTCGTTGGAGGTTCGGGCCGGCGAGGTGGTCGGCTTGCTTGGACCGAACGGAGCCGGCAAGACCACCATTTTCGACATGATGGTGGGCCTTTGTCAGCCGGACTCCGGCGATATTCATTTGAACGGCGAGGCGATCACGGACCTTCCGATGTATAAGCGGGCGCGGAAGGGGATCGGATATCTCCCACAGGAATCATCGGTCTTTCGCCGCCTCACGGTCGAAGAAAACATCTTGGCGATTCTGGAACTGCTGGACCTTGGAGCGTCTGAACGCGAACAGCGTATGGACGCGCTGCTGGGCGAGCTGGAACTCACCCATCTTCGAACAAGTAAAGCCTACTCTCTTTCGGGAGGAGAGCGGCGCCGGCTGGAGATTACCAGGGCTTTGGCGACACAACCGCTCTTCTTGCTGCTCGACGAACCGTTCGCGGGTATCGATCCGATCGCCGTCGCGGATATCCAGCAGATCATCACGCGCCTGAAACAGAAACACATCGGGATCTTGATCACCGACCATAATGTGCAGGAAACGTTGTCGATTACGGATCGGGCTTACATCATCAATGAGGGGCAGATCCTGGAAGCCGGATCTCCAAAGGTCATCGTGAACAGCACGACGGCGCGCGCAGTCTACTTGGGCGAGCGGTTCCGGCTCTGACGGGAGATGGCGCGAGGATAGCGACATGAAACTGCGGCTTGATCTTCGGCTCAGCCAGAAGCTCATCATGACCCCCCAGTTGCAGCAGGCGATCAAGCTGCTGCAGCTTTCCCGACTGGAGCTTCAGCAGAGTTTAGCCCAGCACCTGATGGAAAATCCTTTGCTGGAAGAGGTGCCCGCCGACTCCGAAGAAAGCGACCAGGCCGGGTCCGACGAAGCCGCCGCGGACGGAACCGACTATTTGCAATCGCCAAGCCGAAGCAGTACCGATGACGAGGCTTCCTCGGGGGAAGCCGAGAGTCCCGAGGATCTCTCGGCGGCGGGATGGGAGGATTACTTCGACAGCGATCGCCGTGCCGGCGATACGGAATATCCCTCCTCGGTTCAGGATGAGGTTCCGTCCTATGATCAGACGGTCGCCAGGGCGACTTCGCTGGAAGATCATCTGCTGTGGCAACTTTCACTCTGCGGTCTGTCCGACCGCGAAAAGGCCGTCGGGCGGGTGATCGTCGGGAATATCGACGACGACGGCTATCTGCGGGTCCCGCTGGCCGAAGTCGTAGAAGGCACCGGTTTTTCCGTCGAGGAAGCGGAATCGGTGTTGAAAGTGATCCAGACGTTCGATCCCAGCGGTGTCGGCGCCCGCGACTTGTCGGAATGTCTTCTGCTTCAGTTGGGTTATCTCGGCCGCGGCCCGATCGGGTCGATCGGAGCAAGACCCGGCGCGTTGAGAGGATCGGTGGTCGAGGCGATCATTCAGCATCATCTGAAGGACTTGGAGAAGAAACAATACGGGCGCATCGCGAAAGCGCTCAGTGTCCCGGTTGAGGAAGTGTGCCGAGCGACGAAAATTATCGAAGGCCTGGAACCGAAGCCCGGACGACCCTTCGCGAACACCCAGAACTATGCGATTGTGCCCGACGTCTTCGTAGTCAAGAACGAAGGTGAGTGGGTGGTCTTGCTCAACGACGACGGACTCCCTCGCATGAGGATCAGTCCCTATTACAAGCAACTGATGGCCGGCGGGCACTCTCCGGAGACCAAGGCGTATCTGGACGAGAAATTGCGCGCCGCGCAGTGGGTCATCCGCAGCATTGAGCAGCGTAACAAGACGATCGTGAAGGTCGTTTCCAGCATCGTCAAGTTTCAGCAACAGTTTTTCGAGCACGGGGTCCAATATCTGAAGCCGCTGGTGTTGAAGCAAGTGGCCGAGGACATCGGCATGCACGAATCGACGATTAGTCGCGTGACAGCCAACAAATATATGTATTGCCCGCAGGGCATGTTGGAGCTGAAGTTCTTTTTCAACGCCGGCCTGCAGCGAGCCGACCAGCCGACCGATATGTTGTCTTCCGTCACCGTCCGTGAGATGATTCGAAAAATGGTGGCGGAGGAAGATCCGACCCGCCCCTTGAAGGATGAAGAGATTGCGGCCCGGTTGCGGAACCAAAACATCGTCATCGCACGCCGGACCGTGGCGAAATACCGAGCGGAAGAGCATATTCCGTCCGCCAACCAGCGCAAGCGCTTCTTCTAAGACTCGTCTGAAGCCATCGTCGATCACTTTTTGAAGCAAGATAAAGGCCTGTGGTGTGTGAAGTAGGCGTCTTGTCGAACACCCGTACCGCTCGTGGAACGGATTTGAAAGACGATGAAGAGGGACCGTCACACATGTAAGCTGGCAACAACATGGGGAGCATGAGGGGAAACGATGCAAGTGCTACTGACCGGGAGGCATGTTGAAATCACAGCCGCGCTCAGGCGGTACGTGGAGACCAAGCTGAAGCGACTGGAGCGGTTCGGCGTCAAGTTGAGCAATATTCAGGTCGTTGTCGGCGTTGAAAAATTCCGACATACCGCGGAAGCGACCTGCATGCTCAACGGGAAGGCGATTCAGGCCAAGGTGTCGACCGAGGAAATGTACGCGTCCATTGATCAACTGGTCGATAAGATCGGAGGTCAGATTCGGAAGCGAAAAGAACGGTTGGTCGACCATAAATCCGGCTCCCAGAAGAAAACATTGAGACCGAGGCAGCGCACATCACTGGCTCAATCGGTTGATGTCAAGACAGTGCGCTCGGCCGCCCCCATCCTTCGTTTGGACGACGCGGTGATGAAGCTAGGCGCGCATCCATCGGCGATTGTCGTCTTCGTCAACGAGGCGTCGAACAGATTGCAGGTGCTCAGGCGGCTCGCCAACGGCGAGGTTGAATTGATCGATCCGCAGCCGCAGGAACCCGTGGAGTGGCATGCCCGCACTTAACCTCGTGATCATCAGCGGTCTGTCCGGTTCGGGGAAAACCCACGCGCTTAAATTTTTCGAAGACACGGGGTACTTTTGCGTGGACAACCTCCCGGCAGCGCTTCTGCCCACCTTCGTCGATCTCTGCAATCAGCAGGGCGGTGAGATCAAAAACGTGGCGCTCGGAATTGATATTCGGGAACGGGTGTTTTTCTCGGATCTAATGGGAATCCTTGATCGGATCAAGGCCTTGGGCCATTGCGTCGAGTTGGTGTTTTTGGAAGCCAGGGAGGAGGTGCTCGTACGTCGGTTTTCCGAGTCGCGCCGCCCCCATCCCTTGTTGCCGCATTTGCCGGTTCTGGAGGGCGTGCGTTTCGAAAAGGAACGGATGACGGAGCTGCGTCGTCAAGCCGACCGCATCATTGATACATCCGACCTGACTGTGCACGAACTGAAAGACCTTCTCGCGCGCCAATTCAAACACGAGGACGGGCCGCATCGCCTCACGATCTCTTTGGTGACGTTCGGGTTCAAGTTCGGCGTTCCCTACGACATCGATCTGTTGTTTGACGTTCGTTTCCTGCGCAATCCCTTCTTTGTTCCGGACCTCAAACCGCTTACAGGCGAAGACCCTCGGGTCAGAGCCTATGTTCTCAATGATCCTGACGCGATCGCATTCCTCGGGCTGGTGGAGGGCATGCTCAAGTTCCTTATTCCCCTGTTCGAACGCGAGCGTCGCAGCTATTTGACCATTGGGTTCGGCTGTACAGGCGGACGCCATCGTTCCGTTGCGCTCGCCTTCCGTTTGCGGGACAGTCTCGCCGGCATGGGGCACGAGGTCACGCTCGTGCATCGCGATCTTCACAAATCCTAGCTGCGTGTGCGCATCGAGTGTTTGCTTGACAGGTGTAGCATATTGACTATACTTACCTCGTAACTTCAATCGTTTGCATTTCTTAAGTGGGGCTGCGGCGGATTTGTGAAGAAATCGAAAACCGTTTCCAAGAACAAGAAGAAGTGGTACAAGACCAATCAGATTTGTGACCTCTTCGACGTTTCCCGAGCGACCCTGTTCCGATGGGAGCGTGAAGGGTTGATCTCGGGCCCACCTCGCGACTGGCGGAACTGGAGGCTCTACACGCCAGAGAACGTCAAGGAGATCAAAAAAGTCATTCGGGCTCGGAAAGTGGTCCTTTGAAAGGTTGACTCATGCGCGGTTCGTTCAGGAGCCTGCTCGAGACCGATGTCTTTTCGATGTTTTCCCCGAAGCGTCAGCTTGTCGGGTTAGACATCGGTTCGAGCGGGATTAAGCTGGTCCAACTCAAAGAGAACAGGGGACGCTATGTGCTGCAGAAATTCGGCGTACGGGCTCTTGAACCTGAGGTGATCGTGGACGGAACGGTGATGGACGAGGCGCGGGTTGTTTCGGCCATCAAGGAACTCGTGGAAGAAAACAACGTCAAATTGAAGAACGTCGCGATTTCCATTTCCGGACATGCCGTGATCATCAAGAAAATCACCTTGCCGCCGATGCCGGACGGGGAGCTGGAAGAACAGGTGAAGCTCGCCGCCGAACAATACATCCCATTCGACATCAATGAGGTCAATCTGGATTTCCATGTGCTGAATCCCTCGGAAGTCGGCGAGGATGCCGAACCGCAGATGTCCATCATTCTGGTCGCAGCCAAAAAGGACAAAGTCAACGAACTGACCGAATTAGTCAAAGGGGCCGGTTTGATTCCCGTCGTCATGGATGTCGATGCGTTTGCTGTCGAGAACATGCACGCGATCAATTATCCAGTGGCGCAGGAAGATACCACCACTTTGGTCAATCTCGGGGCCAGTGTCATGAACGTGAACATCGTCAAGGGCGGGACGTCCCTGTTCACCCGCGACATTCCGCTGGGGGGTAATCGTTATACCGAAGCCATCCAGCGGGAGATGGGCATGTCGTATGAGGACGCGGAAGAAGTGAAGAAAGGCCGGCGTGTCGAGGGGAGCGATCGGCAAACCATCGTCAGCGTCATCGACAGCGTGAACGCGGAGGTGGCGTCGGAGATTGCGAGGACGGTTGACTACTTCAGGACAACGTTTCCGGAAGGGGACATTGATCGGGTCTTGTTGTGCGGAGGAGGTGCGAAAGTTACAGGGCTGCTCCAGCAGTTGCGCGACCGGATGCACATTGAAGTCGAGATCGCGAACCCTTTCAACGAGATCGACACCTCGGTCAGCGGTGTGGATCCGGAAGCATTAGAGGAGTTGGCCCCGCTCGCCGCGGTCGGTGTGGGATTGGCGCTTCGGACGGTGGGTGATCGATGATCAGAATCAACCTCCTCCAGGGGCCGAAGGGACGGAAGCCCAAGCCGCAGTGGGATGTCAGAGCCGAGGCGTTGCTGGCGATCGGGGCTCTTGTGATCACTCTGGCCGGGTGCTGGTGGTATTCTTCATCGTTGGACGACGAGATCGAACGACACCAGACCGAGAAGCAGGAGAAAGACAAGCAGTTGGCGCTGCTCAAAGAGCAGCTCAAACAGGTCGAGGATTTTGAAGCCAAGAAGAAGCTGCTCGAGGATAAGAATCGCATCATCGAGCAGTTAGAGAAATCGCGTTCGGGTCCCGTCCGTGTCCTGGATTATGTTAGCCAGAGTCTGGAACCGCTGAAGGTATGGCTTGTCCGGTTGAGCGTGCAGGGCAATAACGTGGAGCTGGAAGGGCGAGCCCTTTCCAACGACGATATCGTGGAATTCGTCAACAACTTGCGACGAACGGATTATTTCGCCAACATCAGGTTGTTGGAGAGCCGCTCTGCGCAAGAGAGCAAGATCAACGTGTATCAGTTTAAGCTTGGATTCGCCCTGAAAGGCTGATATGGCGCTGTCCGGTCTCAACCTTGAATCTCTGCGCAGCGTTCCTCTGACGCAGAAGATCGCGCTGCTGGGACTTTTTCTCGCGGGTATTGTGGTGGGGTTCTATTACTACGTCGTCGAGCCCAAGACCGTGGTCATCTCGGGTCTGCAGACCGAAATCGCCAAGTTGGACACCGACATTCAGGCCTTGACCATCAAGGTGAAGCACCTTGACGAGTTGATCGCCGCGAACAAGCAGTTGGAGATCGATTTGGCCAAGAAAAAGGAACGGCTTCCTCCCGAAGAAGAGGCGGTGATGCTGCTCAAGCAACTGTCCGATCTCGGGGTGAAACTGGGATTGGATATCAAGCTCTGGAAGCCGGGCACGCAAGCGGAAGATCCGTCGAAGCTTTTTGTCAGGATGCCCGTCAGCGTGGAGGTGGCCGGCGGATATCACACGGCGGCCCTGTTTTTTGATCGGATCAATAAGTTGCCTCGAATCATCAACGTCTCCGATCTCAAAATGGGCTCTCCGCGTATCGAGCAGGGACGGGTGGTGACCCAAACGGTGTTCGATCTTGTGGCCTTCGCAGCGCCGCAGGAAAAAAAGGGAACATCTACCGCCAAGAAGTGAAGTCGAAGATATGGTTAGCGGATTTCCGATAAGGCGACCGTATTGGAAGAATCTCGTCAGGAGCGGATGTCCATTGACGCTCGCCGTTGTTTTGGGCTGGGGCGTCGTCGTTTGGGTTGGGCTGTTCGGGTGCGATCACGCCCTCTCGCAGGATGCCGCCGCGGCTCAGCACTTGGGACAGATCAACCAGATGAGGCCCGACTCGCTGAAAGTGACCCCGATGACGGATGTGCCTAGACAGGCTCCGAGCAGTGTTGCGGTATCACCGGCGATCGAGCCGATCAGGTTGCCCGGTGAGCCCGCTCTGTCGGCCGGCACGGGCGGATTCTCGTACGACCCCTCCGGGCGGCGCGATCCCTTTGCGCCCATCGTACAGCAGGGGCAGGGAGTAGGTCCGGCGGATGAGAATTTACCTCCGCTTCAACGGGTCGGCCTGACCGAGTTGACCCTCATTGGAATCGTCTGGGGCGCGTACGGGTACACCGCGATGGTGCAAACTCCGGATGGGAAAGGCTATGCGGTCCGACGCGGGACGCGCATTGGTCCCAACAACGGCGTGGTCAGCGCGATTACGGAGCGAGGCATCATCGTGCAGGAACGGTTCACGGACATTTATGGAAAAAAGCAGGAGCGGGAATACGTCAAGCTTCTGCATGCGAAAGAGGGCCCAGAATGAGCCGCATACGTCGCCGTTCACCAATTGTACTGAGCTGGGTCGCGTGTCTGACGATCTGGAGCGCCGCGCTTGCATTCGGCAGCGCAGACACTGTCCATGAGGCGGTCGGAACTCTTGACGGCGCCGGACGCATCGACACACAGGTTCCGGGACGTGGATCTGCGGATGGAACAGACGACATGGGGCCAGGGTTGCACGAAACGGGCTTGCTCGTTCGGACACGCGCGCAAGCCGGGATCGTCGAGAAGATCGAAGTGAAACGCAGCGAGGATCGGGTAGCCGTGCTCGTCTCCGGCGAGGGCCCGTTCACCTACCGCGACCGGTTGATTGACGGCCATCGCCTCATCCTGGACCTGCGCAATGCGGCATCGGCCGTCCGGTTCCCGGTTCTCCCCGTCGGCCATCAACTCTTGAAGCAGATCAGGATCGGCAACCATCCGGATAAGATTCGACTGGTATTCGATCTGCCTGAGCCGGCTCGATATGACGTGCATCGCGAAAACGGACAGATCGTCGTCAGCTTGATGCGCCGGCCGGAGTCGGCGTTCCCGGCTGTTTCGGAAACAACCGTGATATCCGACGAGAAGCACCCCGTTCAGGCAGGTGTGACGCCGAAAGCGGCGGGCGACATCGGCAACAAACCGGCGTTCAAACCGGTCCTCTGGTCCGAACGCCCGGTTCGGCGTGCGGTCGCGCCGCGACTCGTGCAGATGGCGACGGAGCCGGACGACAAAGAGGGCAAGGAAAGCAGGGAACCTGACATCGTGACCGGCCACACCCGGTTTGTCGGCCGGCGAATTTCGCTCGATTTTCAACAGGCCGACATCACGAACGTGCTGCGTCTGATCGCCGAGGTCAGCGGGTTCAACATCGTGGTGGGAGAAGGGGTCAAGGCCAAAGTCACCATGAAACTGGTCAGCGTGCCTTGGGACCAGGCGTTGGACATGTTGTTGCGCATGAACGGCTTGGGCATGATCAAACAAGGCAACATCGTCTGGGTCGACACGTTGGCCAACATCGCCAAGCAACAAGACGACGAAGCGCGGGTCAAGGAATCCAAGACCAAAGCGGAGCCGTTGGTCACGCGGGTCTTTTATATTCGCAATGTCAACGCCCAGGAGCTCATGACCTCGTTGCGACAGTACCTGAGCCCGCGGGGCACTATGAACTTCAATTTGGCCAGCAATGCGCTGGTGGTGAAGGATACCGAATCGCAGATAGCGGTCGTGAAGCAATTGGTCGAAGGTTTGGACTTGGAGTCGCCGCAAGTGCAGATCGAGGCGCGGATCGTTCAGGCGGATACCACTTATACCCGTTCGCTCGGCGTGCAGTGGGGAATCCAGAACGTGAACCAACTCGGTCCCTCATTCGGAGTCGCCAACTTTCGCAGCGGGAGCACCGGGGGGTTCGGAGCCCAAACTTCGGATTTTCTGGTCAACCTGCCCGCGGCTGTGACAGGTCTCGCCGCCACGCCAGCGGCGGGCTTTACCTTCGGCAAAGCCGATGGAGCCCTGCTCGATCTCCGACTCTCGGCCGGCGAACTGCTCGGTTTGACCAAAGTCATCGCGGCGCCCAAGATCACGACCCTGGACAAGCGGGATGCGAAGATCGCGCAGGGCGAATCGATCCCTTTCCAGACGACGTCGCTGCAGGGGACGCAAACGACCTTCGTGGACGCCAATCTGGAGCTGAATGTGACGCCGCAGATTACTTCCCGCGACCCCAAAGAGATCGGAAAGCAGATTCTGCTGAAGGTCCGGGCGACCCGGAACGCGGTCGGGGCGAGGAGCAATCCGGCCGGCCCCAGCATCGATCGGCGCGAGGCCACCACCCAAGTGCTGGTCCGGGACGGGGAGACCATGGTTATCGGCGGTGTGTTCGTCGACACCCAGACCAATACGGTGGCGGGGGTTCCGTATCTGTCCCGCATTCCGGTCCTCGGCTGGCTCTTTAAGAATAAAACCGAGAGTGTAACGAAACAGGAACTGCTCATCTTCTTGACGCCGACCATCGTGAAGAGTTCTTGACACCCGCCGCCGCAAAGAGCTACAAGTCCCCGGGTAGCTCATCATGTTGCGCTATTTGAACGGGGGCGAATCCCACGGCAAGTATCTCGTCGCCGTCCTGGAAGGCGTTCCCGCCGGGCTTCCGCTGACACCCGACATGATCAACCATGACCTGGCCCGCCGCCAGAAGGGCTACGGGCGGGGCGGTCGTATGCGCGTGGAGGAAGACCGGGTCGAGTTCGCGTGCGGGGTACGAAAAGGACAGACCATCGGCAATCCGATCGGGCTGCTCATCGCGAACAAGGATTGGGAAAATTGGAAGGACGTCATGGCCGTCGAGCCGGGGCCGGTCCCTCCGGAAAAAGTGGTCACCAGACCGCGTCCGGGCCACGCCGACTTGGTCGGGGCCATCAAATACGGCCATCGGGACGTTCGGAACGTCCTCGAAAAGGCGAGCGCCAGGGAAACGGCGATCCGCGTGGCGATCGGCGGAGTGGCCAAGGCGTTGTTGAGTCACTTCGGGATGCGGGTGATCAGCTACACGGTGGAGATCGGCGGCATCGCCGCCAAACGATGCGACGATCCGGTCGAAGCCTATGAACGGGCCGAGGCGTCGGACGTCCGTTCGCCCGATCCGGAGGCCGGCGCGAAAATGGTGGAACAGATCAGAACGGCCAAACACCGGGGCGATACGCTCGGGGGGGTCTTCGAGGTCATCGTGACGAACCCCCCGATCGGCCTGGGTTCCTACGCGCAATGGGACCGGCGGCTCAGCGCGCGCCTTGCTATGGCGGCGATGAGCATCCAGGCCATGAAAGGGGTGGAGATCGGCATGGGGTTCGAAGCGGCCCGCCGCTTCGGATCGGAAGTCCACGACGAGATTTATTACGACCATACGCGCCGGGAGTTTGTCCGCAAGACCAACAACGCCGGAGGGCTGGAAGGCGGAATCACCAACGGGCAACCCATCGTCATTCGGGTGGCCATGAAGCCGATCTCGACCTTGTACAGTCCCAAGAAGAGCGTGGACATCGTGACCAAGGAACCCTTCGACGCCACGGTGGAACGTTCCGATATCTGCACCGTGCCGGCCGCCGGCGTGGTCGGGGAGGCGGTGGTCGCCTTCGAGATGGCCAATGCGCTGATCGAGAAGTTCGGGGGCGACAGTTTGGAAGAGATGAAGCGCAACTTTGCTGCGTATCAGGCTTACGTAAAAGCCTTTTAGTTTCCCTCTGGGGTGTGCTTCCATCCTCCGCGTTTTGACCGCCCTCTTCTTCCGCTGAGACAGCGCGGCCGATCGTCCGGCTTGCCAACGGCAAGAGGCGGCGAGGCCTGGCGTAGGCTATCGGTCGGACAGCAGACGCTTCTGTGTCGGATACCATGGATCCTATCGGGGAGTACACGGTTCGGGTCTCGCTCGCCGAGCGAAGCTACGACATTCGGATCGCGCGCGGGACGCTGCAAGAAGTCGGGACCACCCTCGACCGGCTCGGGCTCTCAGACAAAGTCGGGATCGTCACGGACCGCAACGTGGCGAAGCGGTACCTGCTGCGGGTTGTGAAGTCGATTAAGGCCGCCGGCTTTCGGGCGGTGCCGATCGTCCTGCCGGCGGGCGAACGGAGCAAGACGCTGCGGTCGGTGTCCAACATCTTGGACGAACTGATCCGCGCCGGGTTCGAACGTCGATCGGCCCTGGTAGCCCTGGGAGGCGGCGTCATCGGGGATCTCACCGGCTTCGCCGCCGCGATCTATCTCCGAGGAATCCCTTTCATCCAGGTTCCCACCACCTTGGTTGCCCAGGTCGATTCCAGCGTCGGGGGAAAAACCGGCGTCGACCATCCCCTCGGAAAAAATCTGATCGGCGCGTTCCATCAGCCACGAGCGGTGCTCATCGATCCTGACACGCTGAGAACGCTCCCCAAACGGGAATGGGCGGGCGGCCTGGCCGAGGTCATCAAATACGGCATGATTGCGGACGAACCCTTTTTCGCCTATCTGGAAAAGCACATGGAGGCGCTCCTGCGGATGGAGCCGGAGCCGGTGGTTCAGATCATCAAGCGGTCCTGCGAAATCAAAGCGCAGGTCGTGGCCGAGGACGAGCGGGAATCCGATCGCCGGCGGGTCCTCAATTACGGGCATACCATCGGGCATGCGTTGGAGGCCCTCGGGGGATACCGGTCGCTCATTCACGGGGAAGCGGTCGCCATCGGGATGGTGCAGGAAGCCGATCTCGCCCGGCATCTCGGGATCTGCGGTCGGGAAGTCGTGGATCGTTTGCGGACGCTGGTGCACGCCGCGGGCCTGCCCGACGCCCTGCCCCAGGTGCCGTTCAGCGCGCTCTGGAAGGCGATGCAGCACGACAAGAAAGTGGCGGGCGGAACGGTCTACGGCGTATGGCCGGAGCGGATCGGCCGGGCCAGGATCACGCCGTTGGCACGTGACGACTGCCGGCACTGGTTCGTGGGGCGGCGGTCGAGACGCACGGGGTAGGGGGTGAGCAAGGGGTAAGGGATAACGGGGGTAACGGGATAAAGCAATCCGATGGAGTCCAAGCGCCGACAATCTGTGGCTCAGTTGGAACAGGCCTTGCGCGAGAAGACGCGCGAGGTGGACGTGCTGCACCGGATCACCGAGTCCATCACCAACACGCTGGATCTCGAGGCGGTGCTCAAGCACATCGTCGAAGTGGTGGTCGAAGTGACCAAGGCCGACGCCTGTCTCCTGTACCTGCTCTCCGACAGCCGCGATGAATTGATCCTGCGAGCGTCGAAAAATCCCCATCCCAAGCTGATCGGCCGGATCACGATCGGCCTCGGCGAAGGCATCACCGGCTGGGTCGCGCGCGAGCGCACGCGGGTCGTGATCCCCAGCAACGCGAGCGACGATCCGCGGTTCAAGTTCTTCCACAATCTGCCGGAAGACCGCTACCAGGCGTTCGTCTCGGTCCCGATCATGGCCAAAAAGGAAGTCGTCGGCGTCATCAACGTGCAGCACAAGCGGCCACGACGCTACCGGCCGGACGAGTTGGCGCTGCTCTCCACCATCGCCAACCAGGTCGGCGGGGCCATCGAAAACGCGAGGCTCTACGACCAGATGAAGCGCAAGGCGCTGCAACTGGAAACCCTGTCGCAGGTATCGGAGACCGTCGCCTCGAACCGCCTGATCGAGGATGTGCTGCAACTCATCGTCACGATGACGGCGCAGATGATGAACTCGAAAATCTGCTCCATCATGCTGCTGGACGAGCCGACCGGGGAGTTGCGGATCGTGGCGACGCAAAGCTTGAGCGAGGCGTACCGCCGGAAGCCCAATCTCAAGGTCGGGCAGAGCATCAGCGGACGGGCGGTCCAGGAACGCCGGCCCATCATCGTGCCGGACGTCACCAAAGAACGGGACTACATGTATCCGGACATGGCGAAGAAAGAGGGGCTCTGCTCGCTGCTCTCGGTGCCCATGATGATCCGAGACAAAGCCGTCGGGGTGATCAACAGCTATACTTCCGTGCCGCACAACTTCACGGCCGAAGAGGTCAAGCTCCTGCAGGCGATCGCCAACCAGGCGGCCATCGCGATCGAGCACACGACGCTGATGGAAAAGTCGTTCGAAATGCAGGAGGCGCTGGCGGTGCGAAAGCTGCTCGAACGGGCCAAGGGTTATCTCATGCGGTCCAAGAAACTTTCGGAGGAAGAAGCCTTCAAGCTGATTCAGCGGCAGAGCATGGATCTGCGCAAGTCCATGCGGGAAATCGCGGAAGCGATCCTGCTGGCGGGAGAGATCGAGGAAAGAGCCGAACGGCAAAAGATGTAAAGGGAAGAACGACCGTTACGGTGTCGTGTCCTGACCCTTCGGGCCCGGCCTGCTCTTGCGTTTCACGCTGCCCGTCTCGGCATCGCGGTCGGCGAGGTGACGACGGATCTCCTCAAGTTCCTTCATCAGTTCCTCCAGTTCCCTGGAGTGTCCGGTTAACTTTCAAATGGATTCAGCTGGTTCGGGCCCACCAACGATTCCTGGAACAACTCGGTGCATGTAAGTGCTTCCTGGAGTGGGAGTTTTTCGAATACAGTCACGGATAGGATCTGTCGCATCGTGTACAGTGGGGGCTGAGATTTAGGCGCTTGCGGATGAGAGCGATCAGCACTTAGACCGAGACCGCGATCCAGATCTGAGGCTTCACGGCGTTCTCCGAGGTGCCGAGAACCGTTTGATGCGCCGATGCTGTGTGATCCAGCGGAAGAAGAGCTCGACTTGCCAACGAGACCGATAGAGCGTGGCAATAGTCAGAGCCGGCAATTGCCACTGGTTGGTCAGCAAGACCAACGTCTTACCGGTCTCGGGATCCTTGTACTGGATCCGCCGCAGATGCGCAGGATAGCGATCGCTGGAATAGAAGCCCTCGAGCAGGATGGTCTGGTCGCAGATGAGCCCCGTGCTCCGGTCGATCGCCTGCGAGTAGAGGCGCCGGGCCCGCAAGTTGCGCTTGGCCCGGCAAGGCATAGATCGTGTTTGCGAGCTTCAGTCCGAGGTCGTCCTGAGCATACAGCGGCCGGGCGATCCGGATGAGGGCCTGGGCAAATGCCGCATAGATGCGCCAGTCCCGCGCTTCGTTCGCATCGGCCGGCGTGGTCCGGCTGACGGCCGTGCGCAGCCCCATATGGTCGAGCTTGCTGGCCTGGGCCGAGAGACAGGCTTCGATGTCCCGCAGGCTCTCGCGGAACGTGAGTTGCGCAAAGGCCATGCAACGGAACTGCTCTGCGCAGGTGAACCGCTTGACCCGATGATCGCCCTGGTAGCGGTGCACGATGCGATGAAACGTCTTCCACGGCGCATGGTCCATCACTTGAGCGAAGAGCAGTTTGCCGACATACCTGTCTCCCTCCAGGCTGAAACCCGCTGGAAAGGTGCCTGTGTCGGCTACCGCGATTCAAGTCGGGGACAGGTCGAAATCTCACAAAGTCCGCGTCCTTACTGCAGTTTAAAGAACGAGACCCAAAGTTAACCGGACACTACTGATGAATTCTGAATCATGATTTGATGGAGGCCGCGACATTCATCATTCAGAATTCAACATTCATAATTCCACCGAAGGTGGTTGGTGACCGAGCGCGGGTCCATCATCTATCTCGAGGGTGTGACCGTCGATTGCGACGGGTTCAAGGCGCTCAACAACCTGAATTTCATCGTGGACTATCACGCGCTGCGCGTGGTCATCGGTCCGAACGGGGCGGGGAAAACCCACGCTGCTGGATGTGATCTCCGGCAAGGTCAAGCCGGTCGCCGGTCGGGTGATTTTCAAGAAGGACACCGACCTGATCGGCTTGCCGGAGCATGAGATCGCCGAGTTGGGCATCGGCCGGAAGTTCCAGGCTCCGTCGATCTACGGAAACCTCACGGTGTGGGAAAATCTCGACCTGTCCCTGCGCCGTCCCAGCAAAGGCGTCCTCGCCACGCTGCTGGGGAGATCGACGACGGCGGAGCGGGAGCGAATCGCTGAGACGTTGGAGACGATCGGGCTCAAGGACAAGGCCTATCTCCGCTTCGGCGCGCTCTCGCACGGAGAAAAACAGTGGCTGGAGATCGGGATGGTGATCCTGCAAGACCCGGCGCTTTTATTGGTGGACGAGCCGGTGGCCGGCATGACGGATCGAGAGACCGAGCAAACCGGCGTGTTGCTGAAGTCCTTGGCGGACAAACACGCGATCGTCGTGATCGAGCACGACATGGAATTCGTGCGGCAGATCGCGCGCATCGTCACGGTGCTGCACGAGGGTACGGTCATTTGCGAAGGGCCGGTCGAGAAAGTGCAGTCGGACCCGCGCGTGGTCGAAATTTACCTGGGGCATCACCAGATCGCCCATGCCTGAAGAGCGTGAGGCGTGAAGCGTCCCTTACAGACGGGCGAACGACGAGATACGCACGAGGAGAGACGAGAGGACGATGCTGCAGCTTGAGAGCGTGAACGTGTATTACGGCGAGAGCCATATCCTGCGCAACGTGTCGTTCGCTGTTGAGCCGGGGCAGGTGCTCTGTCTGATGGGACGGAACGGGGTCGGCAAGACGACGACGCTCAAAGCCGTCATGGGCTTACTCCCGGTCCGGTCCGGCCGGGTGTGGTTTGATGGGGGCGAGATCACGAAGGACTCGCCGGATCGGCGGGTCCGCCGCGGCCTGGCCTACGTGCCGCAGGGTCGGGAGATCTTTCCTCACCTGACCGTGCGGGAGAATTTGCGACTCGGTCTGTGGGCCGGATCGACAGTCGGCGATCGGACCACCGAGGCCGCGGCATTCGACGAGGTGTTCTCCCTGTTTCCTAAGTTGACCATGCTGCTGGAGCGGCCCGGCGGGGTACTGAGCGGCGGCGAGCAGCAACAACTCGCGATCGCGCGGGCGCTGCTGTCCCAGCCCAAGATGTTGTTGTTGGACGAACCGACCTAGGGGATCCAGCCTTCGATCGTGGATCTCATTGAGGAGGTGATCCTCGGGTTCAAGGCCCGGAGGCGGTTTGCCATTCTGCTTGTCGAGCAGGGCCTCCAGTTCGCGGCGAGGTTGGCGGATCGGTATGTGATTATGGCCAAAGGGGCGGTGGTGGCGTCGGGCAAGACGACGGAATTAAGCCAGGAGCAGGTGCGGCGGCATTTGGTGGTGTGAGAGATGGTGGGAGATGGGGCGGCCGGGGCAGGGTCAGTTGCTCGCAGAGCGCCCGCTTCGGAAAGTGCTCGCTCGATGCGCCCAGTTGACCCTACCCCGGCCATCCCATTGAAGCTAGCTTGCCCGACTGGAAAGGAGAGAAGGAAGAAACAAGAAAAAGATAGGGTGGTGGCGCCTTTATGTGGGTGCCCATAGCCCATCGCCTCGCGCTCGTTTCCGGAGTTGAAGTATGCATTTGACGCCGAGAGAACAGGAAAAACTCCTGATCTATATCGCCGCGCAGTTGGCGAAGGAGCGGAAGGCCCGGGGATTGAAGTTGAATCATCCCGAAGCGGTGGCTTATATCACGGCGGCGATTCTGGAAGGCATCCGCGATGGTCGTTCGGTGTCCGATCTCATGAGCTATGGCGCGACGCTGCTCACGCGCAAGGATGTCATGCCCGGCGTGCCGGAGATGATTCCGGAGATCCAGGTGGAAGGCACCTTCCCCGACGGTACGAAGTTGGTCACGGTCCATCAGCCGATCCGCTAATCGCCTTCATCGCCAGCGCTGTGTTTGATGACACTGGGGAGGGATCGCATGCCGACGAAGACCACGCGGACCCCAACCAAGGCGCCCAAGAAAGTGAAGGCCACAGGAAACTCTCTGGCCGCCGCGATCAAAGCTGAGCTTTTAAAGCCAATTGTCCCGGGCGAAGTCATCTTGGGAGCCGGGGAGATTGAGGCTTTCAAAGGGCGTGAGACCAGAGAACTCGCGGTGACGAACACTGGCGATCGACCGATTCAGGTCGGGTCGCACTGCCATTTTTTCGAGGTCAATCGGGCGCTGACATTCGATCGTGAGCGGGCGTACGGATTTCGGCTCTGCATTCCGGCCGGCACGGCCGTGCGGTTCGAACCGGGGGAAGAGAAGCGGGTCACGCTCGTGGCTCTGGCCGGGAATAGGATCGCGCGCGGCATCAACGGGTTGACCGAAGGGCCGCTGGGCGATCCGAGCACCAAAGCGGGAGCACTGGCTCGCGCGGCGGAACGCGGTTTTCTCCGGAAAGGAGGCGGGCGGTGAAGATTTCCAGACGGCAATACCACGACCTCTTTGACCCGACCGTCGGTGACCGGGTCCGGCTGGCCGACACCGATCTGGTGATCGAAGTGGAAAAGGATTTCACCTCCTACGGCGACGAGGTGGTGTTCGGCGGTGGCAAGGTCGTCCGCGACGGGATGGGGCAGTCGCCGAGGGCGACCAGCGCCGGGGGCGCGCTGGACACGGTGATCACCAACGCGCTGATTCTGGATTACTGGGGGATCGTCAAGGCGGACGTCGGGATCAAGGACGGTCGGATCGTCGGCATCGGCAAGGCCGGCAATCCCGATGTGATGCCGAACGTCACGCCGGGCATGGCGATCGGGCCGGGAACGGAAGTGATCTCCGCGGAACACTGCATCGTCACGGCCGGCGGCGTGGAGACCCACATCCACTTCATTTGCCCGCAACAATATTGGGAGGCCCTGTCCGCCGGCATCACGACCATGATCGGCGGCGGCACCGGGCCGGCCACCGGCACGAACGCCACCACCTGCACGCCGGGCCCCTGGAACATTCACCGCATGCTGGAGGCGTCGGACGGCATCCCGATCAACCTCGGATTCCTCGGCAAGGGGAACGCCTCGATGCCGGAGGGGCTGAACGAGCAGATCGAAGCCGGCGCCATCGGGCTGAAGCTGCACGAAGATTGGGGGACGACACCCGCCGCGATCGACACCTGTCTGAGCGTGGCCGAACGGTACGATGTGCAGGTCGCCATCCACACGGACACGTTGAACGAGGCCGGTTTCGTCGAGGACACGATCAAAGCCTTCGCCGGCCGGACGATTCATACCTTCCACACGGAGGGGGCGGGCGGCGGCCACGCGCCCGACATCATCAAGGTCTGCGGCCAGCCGAACGTCTTGCCGTCTTCCACCAATCCCACCATGCCGTTCACCGTCAACACCATGGACGAGCATCTGGACATGCTGATGGTTTGCCACCACCTCAACAAAAACGTGCCCGAGGATGTGGCGTTCGCGGAATCCCGCATCCGGCGCGAAACCATCGCGGCGGAAGATGTGCTGCACGATCTCGGCGCGATTAGCATGATGTCGTCCGATTCGCAGGCGATGGGGCGGATCGGCGAAGTCGTCATCCGGACCTGGCAGACGGCCCACAAGATGAAGATCCAACGCGGCCACCTGTCCCCGAACGGAGACAAGGATTCGACCCGCCATGATAATTTCCGGGCCAAGCGCTACGTGGCCAAATACACGATCAATCCGGCCATCACGCACGGCATCGCGCACGAGGTGGGATCGGTCGAGGTGGGCAAGTTCGCGGATCTGGTGATCTGGAAGCCGGCCTTCTTCGGCGTGAAACCTGAATTGGTCCTGAAGGGTGGGTTCATCGCCATGGCGGCGATAGGCGATCCGAACGCCTCGATCCCGACGCCGGAGCCGGTCCTCAGTCGGCCCATGTTCGGGTCCTCCGGCCGGGCGATCTGCAGCACGAGCCTCACGTTCGTGTCGCAGGCCGCGCTGGATCGAGACGTGCCCAAGAAACTCGGGTTGCAGAAGCAGATCGTTCCGGTCAAACAGTGCCGGGGCCTCACGAAGCGCGATCTTAAGCTGAACGACGCCCTGCCCAAGGTCGAAGTCGATCCGGAAACCTATGTCGTGACGGCGAACGGCGTCCGGTTGACCTGCGAACCGGCGGTGGTGTTGCCGATGGCGCAACGGTATTTCTTATTTTGAGGCGAGAGGCTCGAGGCAAGAGGCACAGAGAAAGGCATGTTGCCCTCTAGCCTCCTAACCTCTAGCACCTGGCCACTCGCCTGATAGGCAGATGAACACGCGCTCGCTGGTTAATGGCCTCCGCTTTATTGACAGCTTCTTTCCGTCCGGGGGGTATGCGTTTTCTTCGGTGTTGGAAGCGGCGGTGCAGGGCGGGGCGGTGCGCAATGTTGATGACCTGTCCCGGTATGTCGAGGATCTGTTTCGCGGAGGCATAAGCCGCCGTGAAGCGGTCGCCGTGGCGAAGGCGTGGGACGCCCAGGCGCGAGGTTCGGGGCGCGAGGCAAGCGAAGCGGATTGGGAACTCGAAGCGATGAAACTCTGTCGAGAAACGAGATTGGCGAGCCGGCAAATGGGACGGCAGGTGATCCGGGTGGCGGCGGACCAGTTCAGAGAACACCGGCTTCTTGAGGAATTCCGAACGGCGATTGAAGAGGATCGCACTCCGGGACACTTACCCGTAAGCATCGGATTGGCGCTGGCCGCCTGCGGGTGGACACGAACCGACACGGTCGCGGCCTATCTCTATCAGACGGCCGTCGGGTTTGTCTCCGCCGCGATGAAACTGCTGCCGGTGGGACAGCGCGAAGGCCAGCGGTTGCTGGAGAGCTGGGCTCTACTTCTAACGGAGTTGAGCCGGCAGGCGCAAGGCCGGTCCGTTCTGACGTCCTGGTCGCCGGTGCAGGATATTTACGCCATGCGGCACAGCCGGCTGGAGTCGCGGCTTTTTCGATCGTGACCCTCTCCCTAGCCCTCCCCCTAGTAGGGGGAGGAAAGGGTGAGGGCGAGCTAATAGCCGAGAGTTGAGAGCTTTTCCATGGGCGGCCAGCATCATCACCAGCACGGTCATCACGGCGGTGGAAAGCCGACGCAGGCCCGCGCCAAGCACATTCCGGTCATCGGCATCGGCGGGCCGGTGGGGTCCGGCAAGACCGCGCTGGTCGAGGCGCTCTGCAAGCGGTTGCGCGATCGCTATAGCCTTGCCGTCGTGACGAACGACATCTTCACGAAAGAAGACGCGGAGTTTCTGACCAAACGCGGCGTGTTGCCGCAGGACCGCATCCTCGGCGTGGAGACCGGCGGCTGTCCGCATACCGCCATCCGCGAGGACGCGTCACACAATCAGGAAGCCATCGACGACCTCATACGGCGCCATCCGGACGTGGAGCTGCTCTTCGTCGAGAGCGGCGGCGACAACCTCGCGGCCACGTTCAGCCCGGAACTCGTGGATTATGTCATCTATGTGATCGATGTGGCGGAAGGCGACAAGATCCCGCGCAAGGGGGGGCCGGGCATCACGCGGTCGGATCTGCTGGTGATCAACAAGATCGACTTGGCTCCGTACGTCGGAGCCGATCTCACGGTGATGGACCGGGACAGCCGCCGCATGCGCGGCGACCTGCCGTTCGTCTTTACCAATCTCCTGACCGGCGATGGACTGGATCGCGTCGTGGACTGGGTCGAGCAGCGGCTGGCGAGAAAGGTGCAGGCCGAGGTGTAGGTTGAGGGACTGATTCGCATGTTCGAAGTTCGAAGTTCGAAGAGGAAAAGCGGCTCTCTGCTTGAATCGAACCTCGAACCGCGAACCTCGAACTTTTCCGAACTCTCATCCGTCGGCCGGAAGGGGAAGCTCACGCTCGAGTATGTGCGACAGGGGCCGCGGACGGTGCTTTCCCGATCATCCTGCCGCACGCCCTGGCATCTCTTCCCGCCCATCTATCTCGACGAGACGGGATGCGCCTATACGCTGCTGCTCAATCCCTCCGGAGGCTTGGTCGGCGGCGACCATCTGGCCATCGACCTGTCCCTGGGGACGTGCGCGCAGGTGCTTGTCTCCACGCCTTCCGCGAACAAAGTCTATCGCTCGCTGGGAGCGCCGTCCGCGCAAGTCATCGAGATATCCGTTGGACCGGACGCGATCCTCGAATGGATACCGGAACCGATCATTCCTTTTGCCAGTTCACGGTTTTGCCAGGCCGTTCAGGTCACTCTTGCGCCGGGGGCGACGGCCGTGCTCTGGGACGCGATCGCGTCGGGGCGGATCTCCGGCGGCGAGCGATGGGCGTTCGCAAGCCTCGACAACGAGATTCGAATCAGGACGGCATCAGGCGTGTCGGTCTCGGAGCGGTACACCCTGCGTCCGGACGACCGCTCCGGCGGGGTGGGGCTCGTCGAACCGTGGAACTATGTCGCTTCGTTCTATGCGGTCGGCGATGCCATCGGCGAAGAGGCCTGGAAGCGACTGGAAGAGAAGCTGGCACTGATCTTTGATGAGCGGTCCGGGCGAATCCTCGGCGGAGTCTCGCAGCCGGCTGTTCCCGGACTGGCCGTCAAACTGGTCGCTCGGTCCGCGCCGGACCTTGCCGCAGTGCAGCAGAGCCTGTGGGCGGCCGTGCGGCGGGAACTGTGGAACCTGCCGCCCGTTGTATGGCGCAAATATTGACCGGATTGTCCTGCAAAAGGGGGTTTGACAGCCATGCGGGCCTGGTGGTATTCTAGCGCCGTTTTTGGAGACAACGGAGTCTCCGCATCTGCGAAGACAACGTACTGGTCGACGGACAACGACGTCCTCGGTCCCCCGGTGGGATTGAGGGCGTTTTTTTTTTGGATGGAAGCCGTCAGCTTAAAGAGAGGAGTGCATCCC
>FWPU01000972.1_pt1 | contig 86063 bp, 55 predicted proteins | sample 2228361 | NCBI WGS metagenome assembly FWPU01 (sample SAMEA103939777, study PRJEB20133) | metagenome
CATAAAGTTAATAAAACATACTCCTATAATAGCTCACACAAATTGGCTATGTAATGAAATCAGCTAACGGTGATGCTTACCGGCTGGGCGGCGTTTTATCGCCCAGTCGGGTAGAGCATTTTGTTAGCTTATAGTTTGTTTTCTACTTCAAGGACTGGATTACCACACTCTTCACAATATTTTGCAGACGGAGAAACTGCATGTCCATTTTTGCATCTTCGAGCATTGTCAATTTCTGATACTCTCGTTGCTGAATAAAGAGTTGCTAATGCTACAGAATAAAATGGCAAAATATGTCCTGAAATTAAACGAGCAGTTGAAATAGCATCCTCATCAGGCCCAGCAATAATCATATATATAAAGTTAAAGAATGCGTATCCAAAACATATATAAGCAATAATTTTTAACCAGAGTGGACAACCACGAAATGCAGCTTTCCAAAAGTCTTTACGTTTAAAATCTTTTGTCAATGCTTTAGCTACGAATACAGTTGGTACCCATACAACAAAGACTCCTATTGCAAGATAAAATGCTTTATTATAATGCTCAAAAGGTATTCTAAATATTGCTGATATATGTAGAACCAAAGTCGAAAATAGGCCAAGACCTGCGAAAACAATAAAAGGTGAAAGAAATATTTTTATCATTTCAATTATTTCCTTAAGCTAACATAGTATTATCTGCCAACCCCTTCAAAAACCTCATGTCTACTAATAGGAAAAATGTGTCTTCATAAAGGAAAAACTTGGTTTTTTCCTAATAGAAGGAAAAAGTTTTTCCTATTCGTAGACATTTTGTCAAGTTGGGTCTCGAGAATGCCTTTTCCTATATGTAGCCATTTCCTACTCCATGACGATACGACTTTCTAAGCCCAGGGCGATGGCCTGGCGATAGGGGAGTTCCCAGAGTTTTCTTTCCCGGTTCCATCTTCCCCCGCCGCCCGCACCATTTTCCCCGTGTGTATTTCGCCATACTTCACTTTTACGCCGACCAACTTATTTGCGGGTATTCGATCCCTGTCTATATCCCAGGGCTCTTCTTCCACGATGATTTCGACTGTTTTCAATTTCATTTTTCTTAGGAAGTCATACTTGTACCGAACGCAAACCAATTTCTCTCCGTATTGGGCGACCCATTTCTTTGTGCCAGGCTGACCAGATTTGATGGTTTTACCTGAACAGATCATCCATTTATCCTGGGCATTTTATTTTCAAGATAAAAAGAAATATGAGCGATAAACTTTGTCGCTTCTTCAATGCGTTTCAGATCGAAATCCTTTCTTTCTCAATATTTCTATGGAGGGGGATATAATTACGAATATCTTGAGGAAGAACAATAACATCTAGTACACAATCATGTTCTAATTCAAGATCATAAGCAATATTAAATAAATCTTTTTCAATGCTTCTATTCACTCTTGGTAATCGTATCATGATATCAATATCGGAACTCTTCGTGGACTCTCCGCGAGACGATGAACCGAATAATTTCATTTCAATGATGTCGTATTTATTTTTGACGGCTTTTTTAAATTCTTGTGTAATTTCTCTGATTTAGTCGGTCATGCGTAATTCTCCATTTATTATTGCGCTAATAATTTGCATTAGCGACGGACGTCGTTCTACTTGAGCCAGAGTGGTTTTCGGATTTCACAATCCAGTCCTCTTTTTTTTCAAGGAGAGGATCGAGGTGAGGATCCCCATAAAAAATCCGAAAACCACTCTGTATTGAGTATAGTTCCCGGCTTGCACAGTCCACTCAATGCGAGTGTTCGACCTTCATTGTGCGTTTAATAATCGCCGCCAAACTGCGAAGGGCTTCATTAACCGATTTTTGATCAGGAAAATATTCATGAACGTCCGGATCAATCATCACGATATTTGTGCCTTCGGCATATCGTTTGGCATACTTACCCCGGACGCCATTGCTAAAATCGTATTCTGGAAGCATTTCTTCTTTTTTATTTTTTTTCTTCATATTTCATTCTTTCTTTTTTTGTTGCTGGACGAGCGCTAATAATACGCGTTCTATTATTTCGGTCCGTATGAACAACTACCAATAATCTAATCTTTTCCGAGTATCCAAGCAAGATAAATCTGTCTTCATCCTCAGAATGTAACGGATCAGTAATTGTGATTGACATTTTGTCACGAAATGCAGTGCTCGCCTCTTCAAAAGAAACCCGTGCTTCAACAAGTTTTGGTACGCTTTATTCTTATTCCATTTGAATCGCATTTATAACGCATCCGCCGGGCTTTTCACGGCCAGCCGACCTTTGTTTAAAACATGGGTGTAAACCATGGTCGTCTTGACGTCGTTGTGTCCCAAGAGTTCCTGAACGGTTCGAATGTCGTATCCATCCTCCACGGGGTGTGTGGCAACACTGTGTCTGAAGGTGGGCTGGCTTGCATATCCGGAAACATGCTTGAGCTGATCCAAAAGCGTCGGCGGCGAAAACCGAGAGAAATCTGTCACCGCCTCTTGCATGGCCTGTGCCTTGAGGCTTCCTCAACAGCTTTGCCCAAAGCGACCAACTTCCTGAAGCATGCACAAACATAACTAGGAAACAAATGTATGCAAATTATCTCTAAATGTCAACAGTTTGCTTAGGAAACCCAGCCTGGTGACGGTGCATGGCAACCACCCTTGAGGCCAGTAGGGAGGTGGTCTTCGAGGAGGGGAGGGCGCAGGTTGAAGACCTGGTCGGGTACTGTGGTGCCGTTCTCTTTAAGCATGTCACGCGGTCTCGTGTGCCCGGGGTACTGCCTTTTCCTCTCGAAGTCCAGCTCGTAGGCATAGGACTTGGCCAAGTACTCCTACCCACCGCGATAGTCCTCCGGCCCATGGAGCTCCTCTTCGATGAGCTTGTGGAACACCTCCACGTCGCTCTGCCAGGTGCAGGCCCGCGGCGGCATCCGACAATGCGCCCCCACCTGCGCCTCAATCCCTCCCGGCCCCCGGTGTGGACTTTTCCCCGGCGCCCTGCTCGGCTCCTGCACACCGCCAAGCCCCTCCTCTTGCCGGCGCCTCAGCCGCGTGCCCACCGTCTGGCCCCTCGCGGCGCCGCTGAGACCCTACGCCGGCCTGCACTCCACCATGCGGAACCGGGGCTCAAAGAGGTTCTTCATCCCACGCAGCCGCCGTAGCACGCGCTCTCCTTTCCCTCGATTCCCGAAAAGAAAACGGGGAGCATCGCCTACCTTTCAAACTACTAAGCGCCTCTCCCGTCGCTTGCTTCCCTTGCCTCTGCCAGCAACCCCTCGGGGGTTGACCTTTCCCCTCACCTCCTGGATACCGTGTACCCCGCTGGTACACTGTTCGCACCTGCCCGTTACGGCCCGCCCAGCGCGCGGAGTGGAGCCCCGCGCGCACAGCACGGCCGGCCGGCGCTCCTTCTGCCTGGCCGTCTCAGCGAGGACCTGCGGTGACAGGTTCTGGCAATGGTCGAAGGTCCAACTCAAAGGCCCACGCACCCCAGGCGCGCACTTGTGGGCACTGGCGTCAGTCGCTAGATTTTTCTGGCAAGGCGCGGTGCTTTTGCTTTAATCGAAGTGGGGCCGTGGTCAATCCCCCTTGCCGGTACGACGCTGCCTGGCAGGCCACGGATGACCGGGAAAAAGGGCTGGAGAAACAGCACACCGCATCGCCCATCGGCTCTTGTGGCGACACCGCTCGTCTCCATGGCGCGATCGGAGCACAGAGTCAGACGGAGTTTGTCCTCAACGGACCCGTTCACTGCGTACCTCGCTTTGCGAGCCCGGTTGGGGCCGCATAAATTGGACTCACAGGCGACTGGTGCATGGTGGGGCCAGTCGCCGTGCTCGGAAAGGTCATAAGATGGCTGGGCGTTCACGCCACTGGGATTTGCCGACCCAGCAGGCAGCCTCCGATTGCCTTAAGCGACCCAGGCGGGTCCCACGTCCAGGACCGAGCGAAAAAGATGTTGGAAATGCCAAAAAGATTTGTTAATATAACAAAAGTTGATTTGCTGTCTCGTGGATTAAGAGAAGAGGAGGATGGACCATGAATGTGTTCAGCTTTCTCGGCAACGTAGGGGCGAAGATTTTTGGCAAGGGGAAGAAGGAGTCGGAGGCAATTGAGGAACTCCTGAATAGGGAGCTTCCCGGCAAGATCCAGAACCTGAAGGCGGATTTCAAGGATGGGACCGTCACCTTGACAGGATCCTGCGACTCCTACGCCACTCGCGAGAAGGCCGTGCTTTTGGCCGGAAACGTGCAGGGGGTCAGTCAGGTGGCTGACCAACTGACCTCTCCTCCGCCCGAAGAGCAGACAGTCTTCTACACGGTGCAGAAAGGAGATTCGCTCTGGAAGATTGCCAAGGCGCATCTGGGAGACGGCAACAAGTGGCCGAAGATCTTTGAAGCAAACAAGGAGGTCATCAAAGATCCGAACCTGATCTATCCCGGGCAGCAGCTGCGTATTCCCAAGGCATAAGGTCATCTCAGACTCACAGGTTTGCCTCCGCTGGCAGAGGCTCTCTACCGTTGTGGGCCTCTCCCGAACCTACGTGCGGGGAAAAGGTTGTGAATACATAAGCGCACCGTCATAGGCAAACTAGGCAAGGAGGTGTCAAATGGGAAAAAATCTCATGAAGATCGTGGGAATTGTCCAAGGTGCCATAGGGCTCCTCGGGACTGCTCCCACTGGCCTTGACACGGCCATTCAGACGGCCCAAGGGGGGGACATCTTCAATCTAATTTCCGGTGCCCTCTTGGGCTTGGTGGGCGCCAGAGGGACTGCCACCCAGCAGAAAGTGGGTATCCCGGCCATCAGTGGCCTCAACGGGATCGTGGGTCTCCTGGGCCTGCTTGGGGCTAACAATCCCTTAGCCGCCCTCAATCTGGATAACGGCCCCATTGGTAGTCTCATCAACATCGCCGTTGCGGTCGTGGGATTTGTCGTCTCCTTGAGCAAGAAAAAGTCCGCCTAGCCGCCATCTGGGGCACTGCAGGCGCTGCACATGAGCTTGCACCGCGGCGTGTGTGGCCTCCGTGAGTGGAACAAAGGGCCCTGTTCTCACAGGGCCCTTTTCCGTCGTTCGCTGCCCTGGGCCCAATCGGTAGTGCGGAGAATGTGCCCCTGCAGGACTGGATTGGGTGGAGGGTGGGGCAGCCTGCACTGCCCTTCAGGCGCACGCTGCTCATCGGGTGCCGCCAGAAAAGGCCCCTGTCCTCCGGAGGAACTTCCTACGCGCCTTGGCTCGTACCTCTGAGTGCCGCAAAGGTGCGCGCCATTTCGGCCCTTTCGGCTTGCACGCGAGAAGGTGTCCACCCGAGTTCTTTGCCCATGAGGTGCGCGCAGCCATTGATAGCCTCCTGACCCGGGTGTCCGGCGCTGCCCAAGTCCGTCCGGCGCAAGACCGCGTCGGCCAGTGTGCACGCCATCTCCGCGCGTGCTGCGTGCACCACCTCCGCTTGCACGACCTCCTCCGAGCCGGGAATTAGAGCCAGCGCCTCAGGGTTCTCCTTTCCGTAGTAAAGGATCTGTTCAAATTCGCTGCCGTAGCTGAGGACAAGGTGACGCACTGCTGCCGGTTTCAAGCCGCCAGGCGCCCGCCTGATCGCCTCTTCCATGAATTGTGCGAATCTGGCGATGTCACCGCCCTGGAGGGGAGTGTTGCGGGACGGGCTGGGGCCGCATGGCCGACCGAGTTTCCGCAGCGAAAGGTCGATCGTCTTCTCGGCCACATCGCGGGCGGTGGTGTACTTGACGCCCACCACGCTGATCAGCCCTTCAGGGCCGCCCTCACGGGCATGGTCATACAGGCGGTAGCGTTTGGTGAGCTGCACCTCCCCCGTGGTGGGGTTCAGGCCCTCCATCGGCAAAAACCCCTTGTGCACAAAGACTACGTCGTCCATGCACAGCGGTTGGCCAGGGTAGGCGCTGTTCACTTCTCGCAGGAAGAGCTCAACCTCCTCCTCTGTGGCCTGCAGCCGGACTTGCGCATCGTTGTACGGGCGGTGAAAGGTGCCGATGATCGTGCACCCCCGCCAGGGGGCCATGAAGAGCACGTGGCGAGCAACGTGCATCCCACCTTTTGGGGTAGGGTAGGTAAAGCGGCCGTATACGCCGGCGGCAAAGCCATTGAGCAGCTGTTTGCCCACGATGATGTTCATGGCGGTGGACAGAAGCAGGGGCACCGGCGGTAGACCGCTGGCCTGCAGAAGTTCATTGACCCAGCCTCCGGTCGCGTTCACTACTAATCGGGCGCGGATCTCCAGGTCACTACCAGTGAGGGCGTCGCGAGCGCGGAGGCCTACCACCCGGCCATTCTGCCGGAGCAGGGAAGTGGCCCCCACGTAGTTGGCAAGTTGGGCACCATGCCGTGCGGCCGACAGCAGAAACGCCAGCGTCAGGCGCTCGGAGTTGTACATTTGTGCGTCCGTCCAACAAGCGCCACCGGTGACCCCGTTCGAGTCAATTCCGGGCAGGAGTTCAAACACCTCCTTGCGCGAGATCACGCGACCTGAGGGGATCCACTTGTCGGGATCCGCAATGCGATTGCGGTCAAAGCTAAAGAGATCGTTGACCAGGAGGCCGATGCGCATCACCTCTTTGCCCTTCATGAGCTGGCCGTACGTGGGCATCACGCAGGGCAGCGGATGTACCAGATGCGGGGCGATGTACATGAGAATCCGCCGCTCCCGCACTGACTCGCGCACCCGTTTCAAGTCCAGGTGCTGCAGGTAACGTAGCCCTCCGTGGATGATCTTCAGGCTATTGGCAGAGGTGCCGGAGGCAAAATCTCCCCGCTCGATGAGCGCCACCGATAGGCCCCGGAGGGTTCCTTCCCACGCGGTGGCGGCTCCATAGATCCCCCCGCCGACGATGAGAAGATCAAAAACGTGGTCCGAAAGGCTGTTCAGCTCGCGTTTCATCCAGTCAGGCCTCTCATTTCGTAGCTACAAGAAGGTGCTCCATCTCCATGCCGGTCTCCTCCCGCCGATAGTCTGCCACGCCTTGAGCTTGGTGCGGAGCGCGGTCGAAAACCTGGTCCAGCAGTGTGCGGAGCTTGTGGTAGTACACTGCCGGACTGTAGCGTTCTTCCGCCAGCCTCTGCGCCGCCAGGGTCAGGCGCCCGGCAAGCCCGGGGTCGGTCAATATCTGGAGGATGCCCTGTGCCAGGGCCTGGGGAGTGATGGGCGTAAGCACGGCCACCTTGCTGTTCAGCACCTGCGTGTGCGTCAGATGGTCGGTGGCAACAATGGGCACCCCGGAGCGGAGGTAGGAGTAGACCTTGAGCGGCGTGTTGGTCCCCATGAACCGCGGGCTGACCAGCACGTCGGCCACGCGGTAAAAGTCCCTGATGCGCTCCGGTGGCACCGCACCGGTAAAGACGACATGGCTTCTAATTCCTTGTTCCTCGGCCAGCCGGCCATAGTGGGTGATCTGCTCCGGGCGCCCCCCCACCAGCAGGAACAGGGCTGTCGGGTGTTGCCGTACCACCTCGGCCGCCGCGCGGATGAGCAGGTCGATGCCCTGATACGGTTCGAATGTACCCGTGTAGAGCACCACGCTGCGCCCCTCAAGATGGTATTGCCGTCGCAGTTCCTCCGGCGTCTGAGCACGGGCGCCAGCAGGTTCTTCCACCTCTAGCACATTTTCGATGACGGTGATCGGCGTGCTTGGTGCCACAGCAGCAGCGTGCCTGGCCAGCTCCGGACAAATGGCAATCACCCCTCGGCCGTTGCGCAAGGTCTTTTTCTCCGCCCAGCGAAAGAAGCCGATGGCCAGCCTGGAGGTTGTGTAGCGAAAATTGAGAAGCTGCTGGGGCAGGCTGGAGTGCATGTCGTAGAGATGGGGAATGCCACGCCAGCGTGCCAGGGCTCCGCCCCAGATACATGCCTCCTCATGGGAGTGGATAAGATCGTAGCGGGTCCGCAGCACCATGCGCACGGAATAAGGGATCATCCAGACCAGGTCCAGCAGCAGCTTCTCCTTCGAGGGTCCAACCCGCGCGCCGCGGATAAAGGGGAGCCTGGGGATGCGCACGATGCGCACATTGGCATGGTGAATGTCGCGCCCGAACGGGTAGGTGAGCAAGTCCACCTGATGGCCCATCTCAGCCAGGGTGCGGAGACGATGGAAAGAGCTGAATGAGGTGCCGCGGGGTTCGAAGAAGGGTTGGGGCAAGAGCATCAAAATTTTCACCGCATGCACCTCACTGTTTGGACCGTTCTCTTCCGAAACGAAAAGGGCACTGCATTCACCCAGCTTCTTGATGCTACCTCAGCGTGCCGCCTTTTTCTCGGCAGGGTCAGAAGGCCGGCTTGCTCTGAGACCTTGGCGAATGCACCGAGCGCTTCACTTTTTACGGCAGTTTGAGAGCCCCGCGGAAAAGTTTGCCTGCATCTGGTGAGACCTATGTCACCATCCCCGGCACAGGGGAAAGGGTGCCAGGACCTCGGTCACAGACAAACCTGGGTCACGTGCCCATTCGGGACTTTGACCCAGAGGGCCGGCAAGAAGTCATGCACCAACAGCAGGCGCGTTCACGCTCCCCTCACGCCGGCGATCATGGTCTCCGGCGGCGGCGCCAAAGATGGCGCGTGGTCTACTCGTCTTGAATGCCCAGGGGTCTCGCGGCGAGATCGCGTGAAAACGCCGGCCATAGCCAAGGCGCTCGGTGAGGCTGAGCAACGACGGTGGCGCCGGTGCGTGCAGTGGGGGCATGCTGCTCCTGCCTCTGGCGCGGGAGACGCGAGCACGCGCCCGGGAAGGTGAAGGAGGGAGACGGTTTTGGTCGTACGACCGCCACGCCGGAGGATTGCTCAGCGGCCAAAGCGATGCCCGCCTGCGGTGCTTGAACCGCCTAGTCTGATCTTGCGCTCACCTCGCCGGCCTCCCGACAGGGGGAGTTGCAGGAGGGTCAAGAACTCAAGCTGTGCGACGCACCCGTGCCAGCTTTCAGATTCGGGCGAAGACCGTCTGCCGGGGACAACGATGTGGCTGCCAGGAGTCTAGACCTTGCCGGTGGACTCGTCCAGTTTGCGCTGCAGTTGCTCGATTCTCTCGCGGAACCTGGGGTTGTCCGGGTGCTTCCGGGCCAGAATGGTGAAGACGCTAATGGCCTTGGCGTATTGGCCTTGGGCCGCATATATTTCGCCCAACGTCGGGGTGACGATGCGCTCCTCTTCGGTAAAGCTCTCCTGTGGCTGAGCCGGTTGGAGAGGAGGAGGTTCTTCTCCTTGGGCTTCGGCGGCCGGGGCCGGTTCTTGCTCCTCCTCAAAGAGTTGATCCAGCGGCTGCTCAGGCTCCGGAGGCGGGGGGGCTACAGGCGGAGCTTCGACTTTCGCCTCGGTGGGCGCGCTTGGCTCAGGCCAGAAAAAGTCCTGCATGTCGATGGCTTGAGGCCCACCGAGCTCTTCGTCTTCGAGCGTTGGCGGAGTAGTCTCCTCCTCTCGGAAGATGTCGTCCAGGATGTAGGAAAAGCGGTCTTCACCGGCTTCTGCTTGCGGAGCCGGCATCGATGTGTCCGGCAGGGGGGCAGTCTCCTCCATGGTGGGGGGGAGGCGATGTTGGCGCATGGCGTTTAACATGGCGCGCGCATCTTCGTTGAGGGGGTCCAGACTCAGCAACTCGGCATAACTCAGTTCCGCCGGCTCCTCTTTCCCCAGGCTGTGTTGCAGGTCGCCGTAGTACTTCCACGCCAGCGGATGGCGGCGGTCCAGATCCAGGAGTGCCTTCAGCGCGTGCAAGGCGTTGGTCTGCTGGTGTTGCGCCAGCAGGGCTCTTGCCAGCACCAGCCGCCCTGTTACATAGCGGGGGTGATAGCGCAGGCCCTGTTCGCATAGGGCCACCGCCTTATCTGGCCTGCCCACGGCCAAATAGGCATCCGCCAACCGGGCAAAACGCATAGAGTCCGGGTGCTGCGCCAGGATCGGCTCCAGCTCGGCAATGATGTCTTGGGCAATATGTGAAGGTGTTGTCATGGTTCTGTCCCCGCGTTACGCCTTAAGCCCCTTTGTGCCATGGACCAAGCCAACCCGAGTGTTTCTATACCGCAGAATGGCCTGGAGTGCTGACAACTTCGTGCACCGTGTCCGCATGGTTACCATCCGGAAACCGTGCGATTCACGATCTCGGTGACAAGCTTGCGGATGGCCTCGTTGATTCCCTCCTGGCGGGCAGTGGGGCCCCCGGCGTTTGGATCATATGCCCCCCACTGCGTCAGGCGATCCTTCCAAACCTCCTGGTTCTTCTTCAGGTCGAAGTAACGCACCTCCACGGTGATGTACACCTTGAGCTCTTGCACCATTTCCTGCTTGTCATAAGGGCCCGCGCGATCGGCCACTGCGACGATGACCCCCTCCAGCACCGAGTCGGCCGCATCGCGTTCGGCAATGCGCAAGGTGTTGTCCCGGGTAAACTCTTGCACCAGCGTCTCGGTCATCTGTTCCCTTATGCCGAATTCCGCAGTGCGGTCCTCGAACAGAGGGATGGCGATGGTCTTGATGTGCGAGGCGCTGCCGGGAGAGAACGAGTAGTAGGCGCAGGACTGTGGCAGCGCCGCGAGCAGACCCAGCACTACGAGGTGTGTTGGCCTATAGACCATATTGCTTGATCTTGCGGTAGATGGTGCGCTCAGAAATGCCCAGCAGTTTTGCTGCGTGCCGGCGATTGTTGTTGGTGGCCTGCAGGGCTTTGCGGATGGCCTCGCGTTCGCTGTCACGCAGCGCGTGTACAGGTACCTCGTGGTGCTCGTCCACGGCCACATCTACCACCGGCTCCGAGTGGGCAGCGCGCCAGGGCATCAGGCCCCGAGGCGCGATGAGGCCGTCATAGATGAGCCGCCGCAACTCAGCGATTTCGTTGCGCAGTTCCAAAAGCGCCCGATAGATGAACTCCCGCTCCACCTGCTCCACGCTCTTGCCCACGGGCACCGGCAGACTACGCTCCCCCTCCCCAGCGCGGGGCAGATGACGAGCCAGCACCTGGTCGGTGATCCGCCTGCCCTTCTCCAAGACGATGACGCTTTCCACCAGGTTCTTGAGCTGGCGCACGTTCCCTGGCCAGGGATAGTTCTCCAAAAGATGGTAGGCCGACTCCGTGAACCCCTCAAATTCGATGTGGTTGTCGCGGCAGAAGCGACGGACGAACAGATCCACAAGGGGGCGGATGTCCTCGCGCCGCTCTCGCAGAGGCGGCACGTGGATGGTGACCGCGTTCAGGCGGAAGTACAGATCCTGGCGGAAGGTGCCCTTCTTGACCTCAGCTTCCAGCTCCTTGTTGGTGGCGGCAATCACGCGCACGTCCACCTTCAGCGTTGCGCTCCCGCCCACGCGCATGAACTCCTTGTACTCTAACACGCGGAGAATCTTCACCTGGGTGGCAAGAGGCATCTCGCCGATTTCGTCCAGAAAGATGGTACCTTGATCCGCGACTTCGAAATACCCCTTTCTGGTACCAATGGCGCCAGTGAAGGAGCCCTTCTCGTGGCCAAAGAGTTCCGACTCGAGGATCCCTTCAGGGATGGCCCCGCAGTTGACCACCACCAGCGGGTGCTCCTTGCGCAGGCTCCCTGCGTGGATGGCCTTGGCGATGAGCTCTTTGCCGGTCCCACTCTCGCCGGTGATCAGCACCGAAATGTCGGTTGGGGCCACCTGCTCCACCGCGCGGAGCACCCGCTGCATGGCCTCCGAGGCGGCAACAAAGTCTGTGTCCTCTGGCCAGGGGGAAGTTTTTGAATCTTGCGCGGCCACCCCTCACACCTTTGCCGCTTGCAGCTGCGCCTGAAACCACGCCACGGTCAGGCCCAGGCCGTCGTCCAGGCTCACCTCGGGTTTCCAACCCAGCACTGCTTTGGCCTTGCTGATGTCCAGCACGCTCCGCCGTTGTTCGCCGGGTTTCGGCTCGTCGTGGAGCTCCCGCTGATGGGCGCCGCAGAGTCTGTTGAGTTTGGCAAAAATGGTGTTCACATCGGTCTCGATCCCGGTGCCGATGTTGACATAGTCGCTGTTGGAGGCACGCAGGGCCAGCACATTTGCCCGGACCACATCCCCGACGTACACATAGTCGCGCGTCTGTTTGCCATCGCCGTGGATGACGGCTTCCTTTCCGGAGAGGAAACGACTGGTGAAGATGGCCACCACTCCGGCCTCGCCAAAGGGGTTCTGCCGCGGGCCGTAGACGTTGGCGTAGCGAAGGATAAAGTAACGCATGCCGTAGGAAGTGCCGTAAAAGTGCACATACTTCTCACAGGCTAATTTGGAGATGCCATAGGGGCATGCAGGCCAGGTGGGGTGCTCCTCGTCCGCAGGAAAAGAGCTCTGCTCGCCGTACACCGCTCCGCCAGTGGAAGCCAAGATAAAGCTGCGCACGCCATGGCGCTTGCAGTTTTCTAACAGGTTGATCGTGCCGAGCACGTTGACCTGGGCATCGTAAATGGGGTCATCCACAGAGCGCCGCACGTCCATTTGCGCCGCGTGATGGTTGACCACATCGAAGCGCCCTTCGGCAAACACTGCCTCCACTCCCAGGTCGCGGATGTCCAGCTCGTAGAAGTGCGCCTTGGGGTGGACATTTTCGCGCCTGCCGGTGGATAGGTTATCCACAACGGTGACTTCGTGCCCCTGGGCGATGTAAGCGTCCACTACATGGCTACCAATGAAACCTGCACCACCGGTGACCAATATTCTCATCCAGTCCGTCCCTTTCCTGTCTATGACCGCTGCAGCCGTTCCAGCGCGCGTGCGCCAATATCTTTGCGGTAGTAGGCGCCGTCGAAGGCGATCTGCTTCACCGCTGCATAGGCACTCCTGATTGCCTTGGGAATACTGTCTTCGACCGCCGTCACGCCCAAAACTCGTCCGCCGTCGGTGACCACCTGGTTGTTACTGAACTTGGTGCCGGCATGGAAGATATGCACGTTGTCGGGAAACTCGCGATCCAGACCGGCGATGGGTTTGCCCTTCTCGTAGGGGCCCGGGTAGCCTGCAGAGGCGATGACCACGCACACTGCCGCGGCGTTGGTCTCCCTTAAGGTCACTTTGCTCAGCTCGCCATCGACAGTAGCCATCATCAGCGTCAGCAGGTCGTCTGCGAGCAGAGGCAAAACCGCCTGGGTCTCCGGGTCGCCAAAGCGGCAGTTGTATTCCAGGAGATGGGGCCCTTGGGCCGTGATCATGAGTCCGAAGTAGAGCACCCCGCGGTAGGGCCGTCCCTCTTGCTGCATTCCCCGGATGGTGGGGCGCACCAGTTGCTCCTCGATAAGGCGGCGTGCCTGCCCATCAATCACCGGTGCAGGTGCATAGGCGCCCATCCCGCCTGTGTTGGGGCCCTGGTTGCCATCGAAGATCCGCTTGTGGTCCTGGGCAGGAGCCAGACAGCGGTAAGAGTCGCCGTCGGTGAGTACTAAAAGGGAGGCTTCCTCGCCCGCGAGGAACTCTTCCACGACCACGGTGTCGCCGGCTTGCCCAAAGGCTCGTTCCACCATGATGGTTTCCAAGGCCACGCGGGCTTGCTCGCGCGTCTCGCAGACGATGGCGCCTTTGCCCGCAGCCAGGCCGTCGGCTTTGACCACTACCGGCAGGGGGTGCCGCTCGATGTAGCGCCAGGCGCTCTCTGGATCGGTAAAGGTGGCGAAAGTGGCAGTGGGGATCCCGTGGCGCAGGGCAAACTGCTTTGCAAAGGCCTTGCTCCCCTCCAGGGCTGCAGCTGCCGCGGTGGGGCCGAAGATGCGCAGCCTCTGGCGCTGGAATTCGTCGACAATGCCAGCAACCAGCGGTGCCTCCGGTCCTACCACCGTGAGGTCGATGCTGTGCCGGCGAGCAAACTGTGCCAGGCGTCTAATGTCCGTGGGTGAGAGCTCTATGCACTCGGCAACCTGAGCAATGCCCGCGTTGCCCGGTGCACAATAGAGCTTGTGCACCAGCGCGCTCTGGGCCAGTTTCCAGGCCAGGGCGTGTTCTCTTCCTCCTCCACCGACGATCAGTACCTTCATTTTCTCCGTCCGTGTGCGCGTATAGGGTATGGCCCCCGGGCGCTAAAATTGCACCTTGAGCTTCCTGCTCCGCCCTTGCAAGGCATCAATCTGGTCGCGCAGCTCTGCCGCGCGTTCAAACTCCAGGCGGCGGGCAGCCTCCATCATCTCCGCCTCCAGCTGCTCGATGAGCTGCTCCCGCTCCAGCGGGGTCATCTTCCGCCAGCGGGCCGCCAACGACTGCGCCCGCTCGGCATCGCGCGCCCATTTGCTGGCTTTGGCGTCGGCCACGCGCGTGGCCCCAAGCACATCTTCCACCGATTTGTAGATGGTGGTGGGCGTGATCCCGTGCTCTTCGTTGTACTTCTGCTGAATGAGCCGCCGACGGTTGGTCTCCTCGATGGCGCGCTGCATGGAGGTAGTCATCTGATCAGCGTAGAAGATGACCTTGCCGGCGACGTTACGCGCCGCCCTTCCTGCCACCTGGATGAGCGAACGTTCCGAACGCAAGAACCCCTCTTTGTCGGCGTCGAGCACGGCGATGAGGCTGACCTCCGGCAGGTCCAAACCTTCCCGCAAGAGGTTGATCCCCACCAGAACATCGAATTCGGCCAGGCGGAGGTCACGGAGAATCTCCACGCGGTCCAGGGCGTCGATTTCCGAGTGTAGGTAGCGCACGCGGATCCCCAGGCCGGCCAAATAATCCGTCAGATCCTCGGCCATGCGCTTGGTGAGTGTGGTGACGAGCGTGCGCTCGTTTCGCGCCACTCGCTCGCGGATCTCTTTGACCAGATCGTCGATCTGGCCCTTGATGGGCTTGACCACAATCTCTGGGTCGACCAGGCCGGTGGGGCGAATGATCTGTTCGACCACCACTCCCTGGCACTTCTCCAGCTCATACTCGGCAGGGGTGGCAGAGACGAACACTGCTTGACTAATGAGCGACTCGAACTCATCAAAGCGCAAAGGACGGTTGTCCAATGCCGAGGGGAGCCGGAAGCCGTATTCCACCAGGGTCTCTTTGCGGGAGCGGTCCCCGTGGTACATGCCCTGAATCTGCGGGATGGTCACATGGGACTCGTCGATGAAGAGCAAAAAGTCCTTGGGGAAATAGTCCAGGAGCGTATAGGGGCGCTCTCCTGGGGCGCGGCCGGACAGGTGCCGCGAGTAATTCTCGATGCCTGGACAGTAACCGAGCTCCCGGAGCATCTCCAGGTCGTAGCGCGTGCGCATTTCCAGGCGCTGCGCTTCCAGGAGCTTGTTGTGGGCGCGAAAGTACGCCAGCCGTTCCTCCAGCTCAGCCTCAATGCTTTTGATGGCCTGCTCCAGTTTGGGGAAGGTGGTCACATAGTGCTTGGCCGGATAGATGGCGATGCGGTCCAGCTCCGCCTTGACCTCCCCGGTCAGCACATCCACGCTGTAGATGGCTTCGATCTCGTCGCCGAACATCTCGATGCGCAGCGCATCCTCCTCATAGGCGGGGATGAGCTCCACCACGTCGCCGCGCACGCGGAAGGTGCCACGGCCAAAAGCGATGTCGTTGCGGGTGTAGTGGATGTCCACCAGCCGGGACAAGAGCTCATCCCGATCGATGCGCTGCCCCCGCTCGACGAACACCAGGAGGGCCTGCCAATCTTCGGGGCTGCCAAGGCCGTAGATGCAGGAGACTGAGGCGACGATGATGACGTCGCGGCGCGACAGCAGAGAACTGGTGGCCTTGAGGCGCAGACGGTCTATCTCCTCATTTATCGAGGTGTCTTTCTCGATGTACGTGTCTGTCTGCGGCACGTAGGCCTCCGGTTGGTAGTAATCGTAGTAGCTAATGAAGTATTCTACGGCGTTATGAGGGAAAAACCCCTTGAACTCGCCATAGAGCTGCGCGGCGAGGGTCTTGTTGTGGGAGATGACCAGGGTCGGCCGGTTCACCTTCGCGATCACGTGTGCCATGGTGAACGTCTTGCCGCTGCCAGTGACGCCCAGCAGGGTCTGGAAACGCCGGCCCTGCAGAATGCCTTCGGTCAGCTCCGCGATCGCCCTGGGCTGATCACCGCGGGGCACCATGTCTGTGACGAGTTCGAAGCGGGTCATTGCCCTCGTTCCTATATTCACAATCCGACCTAAATATACCCCAGTTATGCCAAAATGTCAAGCCCAAAAGCGAGAACAAGTCATGATTGGCAAAACTCGCCCCGAGGGGAAGCATGCTGTCACCCTCGCCTGAGACGAAGGGAGGGCTTCCGTTCATCACGGGGCCTCCTCCGCGCCCCCGCACTGGCGGGACGGGCCTTTGGCGCACAGCAGACGCCTGCCGTTCCCGCGGGTGAAGAAAACCGGCCTGGACCACTTCGTCGTATTGTTGTCTCCGAGATAACCCCTCCGCCTCGTGACGACAGCTGCTGTACCCGACCGGAAAGAGCCCTGTGCCTGCCAGGGCCGGAAATCAGGCAGGAGGAAATCACGCCGCCTGTCGGGGTCCTGTGGGTGTCCTGCAAGTCACGGATCCGCCGCTTGCGCCAGCCGCGGTGGACGTGCCTGAGACAAAGCCTGCCGGGCGTCGCTCACGGCGCCTGAGCGCCATTGAGCCCTTGCTCCGGGCAAGAGGTCCGAGGCCATGTGCTTAGTCTGAGGTGACGCGGGGGCTTTGTCCGCTGGTGTCCGTTTGCGAGAACAACGGACACAGCACCCTTTCTGACTGGTGCACCGCGTAGGGAAAAAGACCTTGCATTTCTGCAAGGCCAGGCGTATATTTCCAATGTTTTGCAGCTTGTCCCTGCTATCGCAGGGCTTAAGGGAGAAGGGAAGGTTCATCGCGAAAGGGTAGTACGTATGCCGCTAATGACCAAGATGCGTCAAAGCATGAAGACCATCCTGATGATCTTGGTGCTCGCCTTCCTGGCGACCATTGTGTTTGAATGGGGCATGGGCGGGCTGAAGTGTGGCACCTCGAGCCGCTTCCAGCAGGGGGTCATCGCGGTGGTCAATGGCCAGGATATCACGCGCGAGCAGTATGACAACGCCTTGGAGAACGAGCTTGCCGCCTATCGCCAGCGTACGGGGTCTGACGTGGATGAGTACGGCGTGGAGAGCATCCGCAGCAGCGTGTGGGATCTGTTGGTGGAGAATGTGCTCCTGACGCAGCAGCTGGAAAAGCTGGGGCTGAGGGTGACCGATGAGGAGATCAAGCACCACATTTTTGAGCAGCCACCGGACTTTGTCCGGGACTTGGAGGTGTTCAAGGGCGAGGACGGCACCTTTGACCTGCGCAAGTACCAGGCGGCTTTGCAGGACGAGCGCTTCGGCGACTATTGGCGTCAAGTGGAGCGGGCTTTGCGCCTCTATCTGCCGCGACAGAAGCTGCAGGATGCCATCGTTGCCAGTGTGCGGGTGACCGACGATGAGATTCGCCGGGAGTATCAGCAGCAGAGGCAGCGCGCGCGGGTCAAGTACGTGTTCTTTGACCCCACCGCCCATGGCCGGGAGGAGCCCGAAGTGACCCCGCGGGAGGTGCTTGAGTACTACCGCACGCACCGCGAGGACTTTGTGGAGCCCGAGAAGCGCAAAATCGACTATGTGTTGTTCAGCACGCAGGCTACGGCGGCCGACACGGCGGAGATTTGGCGCCTGGCGGAAGAAATCCTGACGCGCGCACGCCAGGGTGAAGACTTTGCCGACCTGGCCGAGACCTATTCCGAGGACCCGGGCACCGCGGAAAAGGGTGGCGACCTGGGCTATTTTGATCGCGAAACGATGGTGCAACCCTTCTCGGAAGCTGCTTTTGCAGCCCCGATTGGCGCGGTGGTGGGACCTGTGCGCACGGTGCACGGCCTCCACATCATCAAGGTTGAGGACAAGAAGAAGGAAGACGGCACCGAGAAGGTTAAAGCGCGGCACGTCTTGCTCAAGTTCGGTCCTCTGCGGGCAACCATCGAGAACGCCAACTATGCGGCGCGGACCTTCGTTGACCGGTTGCGTGAGGGCGAAGACTTTTACGCCCTTGCCAAGGCGGAGAATCTCGAGGTACACCATAGCGACTTTTTCGCTGCGGCCGGGTTCATCCCAGAGTTGGGGCGGGACCCGCAGACCTCGCGGTTCATCTTCGCCGTGCGCGAGGGCACGACCAGCGGAGCCATCAAAACTCCACGCGGATTTGTGGTCCTTGTGGTGGCAGGCATACAGAAGGAGCGAGTGAGGCCGGTAGAGGACGTCGAACCACAGATCCGGGCGGCGCTCCTCCAGCAGCGCAATCGCGAGCGCTCCAAGCGCATGTGCGAACAGGCCTACGAGAGGATCCTCGCAGGCATGAGCCTGGAACAGGCCGCAGCAGAGGGTTCCCTGGAGGTGAAAACCACTGACTGGTTCACCATGGCTGGGTTTGTTCCTGGCGTGGGGCGCGAGCCTCAGTTCCTCGGGGCCGCCTTCGGAACCGACGTTGGCAAAGTCTCCAAACCCATCGAAGGGAGGCGTGGCTCCTATCTCCTGGAGGTGGTCGAGCGGGAGGAGTTCAATGAGGCAGACTTTGCCCAGCAGAAGAGTGTGCTCCGAAATCAGCTGCTGCAGAGGAAGAGGACGCGGGTGTTCCAGGACTGGCTGGCAGACCTGAAGAAGAAAGCGTCGATTGAGGACTTTCGCGGCTACTATGGCTATTAAGCCAAGCAGAGAAACAGACGGGCCGGTGGTCTTGCACACCGGCCCGTGTCGTTTCTGAGAAAAGAGCCTTTTGCCGAACGCTGCTGGTCAGAACTTCATGTTGGCAAATTCCTCATACAGCGCAAGCACCGCCGGCAGATACTCCCTCGTCTCCCGCGGCAGGACCCTGTCGTCTCTGCCGTTCTTCACCCAGAGGGAGGCCCACTTCTCGCCCCCGTTGTAGGCAGCCAGCCCACCGTCCACGTCGTAGTACTCAATCTGGCTGGCCAGATAGCGGGCGCCAAGCCGAATGTTGTAGATGGGGTTGAAGAGCACCTCCTCCGGCGCACTCCAGGTGAGCCCCTCGTAGCTGGCAAGGAACATACCCGTGGCAGGCATGATCTGCATGAGGCCCATGGCACCGGCAGGGGAGACAATCTCCGGATTCCACGTGCCGGCGGTCTCGTGGGTAATAGTGGCGCAGAGTAGGTCAATATCCAGATTGGTATACTTCAGCGACATGTTGTAGATCTCATTGGCGATCTCGTAGCGCTGACTTGACGGCATCTCCGGATTGTACATTTGGATAATGGCCATCACCTTCTGGATGTTGTACTGCCGAATGCTCTCGGCGTTGAGGGAGGCCCGCAATTGCTGGAGCGACTGCTCCAGCTCTTCCACGCGGTGCCTGGGCGTGAACCCAGCCAGACGCAGCACCACCCCCGCAACGGCCAACAAGGCCACGGGCGCCACGGCCGCAGCCGCCGCTTGCCACACTCGCTTGTGTCTCTTTCGATTTCCCATGTCACACTCTCCTTTCCACAAACCGCTCCCCATGATGCAGCAAAGGCAAGTCGCCCTTGCTGTAGCAGACTTGCCACTAATCAGATGCGAGCGATCGGCTCGGGTTTCATCTCTGATCAGGACAAAAAAGAAACCGAGCTTTGATATGCACCGGGATTAGGGGGGTTACCGGTTTCGGAGTATCAAGCTCGGCTTCTCAGATCGCAACTGAGCTTTGAACTTGAACCGGGATTAGGGGGGTTACCGGTGTCAGGGGGTCAGGCTCAGTTGCGTTTCAAATATATAAAAACACCTGCCCAGCTGTCAAGTACTTTTTTCACCGTGGGCAATATTTTTGCCCGAGCCCAATGCCGACCAGGCCAAAGCTCCCAATGCGGCTCCTGGCCGCGGCTTGAAGGAAAGCCTCACGCGCACAAGGCAAGGCTTGTGCATGAACGTCTACTGGTGGCCCACCATGGCCAGCTTGCGGAACTCTTGTGTCGTTATCTCCTCGCGTGCCAGGCGCCTGACGTCGCGCATGCGCACGCCTATTTGCATGCGCTTCCGCTGGGGGTCACCGAAGGTGCCGACCTCCAAGAGCACAAATACGGATTCCTGGTCGGAGAGGGAACTGAGGGCCGGGCAGTAGCGGCCAAGCAGAGAGATGACCTCGTTCTCGAGGTTGCGGTCGCTTGCTTCGCGCTCGCGGTCCTGTGTGGTTCGCGCTTGGGTCTCCCTGGTACTCTTTTCTGCCTCGGTGGTTTTGCCTGCACGTGCCTTGGCAGCCTCGCGAGTCGTGTCTGGTAACTGGGCCTCAAGCAGGCGTTGCGCCTGCTCGATTTGCGCAAGCCCCTCCTGAGACTCCCGAGAGGCCTTGTCTGCTTCTTTGTAGGCCTCTGCGGCTTTCCTGTAGCCTTGCATGGCTTGACGGTAGCTTTCCAGGTGCGAGCTTAGGACATCCAGTTCGGCTTTCATGCCCTCGAGGCCGCTCCATGAAGGCACGCGGGTGCCGCACAACATGAGCACCACCCCCAACTGCGGCACGCGCACAGCGCGCGTCGATTCACCAGAGAGCACCTCGCCGAGCAGCGTTCGCAGGTGGGTGTCCAGGATGTCTGCCAGAATGGCCACCTCTGAATTCTTGGGTTCTTCTCCTTGTTCCTCGGCAAAGCGGATGCTCCGCTGCAGGACCGCAACCGGCGCGTCGCGTTTGCGCATGCTAAGGATGTCTGCGAAGCTGACTGAGGCCACAAGGCGGCGACGCTGCTCCCGCACAGGTGCCGGCGTCCCTGGGAGCAACGGCAGAGGAAACTCACCTGTTCGGAAGTCCACGACCACCGTGACCGTGTGTTGTGGTTGGAGGTTACTCAGGGCACCGGCCCAGCGGGCGAAAAAAGTAGTGAGGGCCGCCCTGGTCGAATCAACGGCGGCTGCCAGCGTCAGTGCCCTGCGCGCTTGCGTGGCCTGAAAGTAGAGCGCAGCCACGCCCGGGTAGCGCTTCCTCCATTCGGACGTGCGGGCAGTGTCAGTTTCCCCCTCGTACGGCGCCACCGTGTAGGGGATGCTGAACAGAAGGCCATGACCTTCCAGCCATACCCCTCTGGTCTGGGTGCGGGCGGAGGAAACCTCTCCCAACACTAGACGGTCAAGAATGCGCTCCATCGCCTTGGTGTCCGCTGAGGGCGCAGGCTGCCCTGTCAAAGGCTGGGGCAACAACATGGCTACTGTTGCTCCCCAGGTCATGACCATCACGCCCCCGATCCGTTGGACTTTCATTGCCCACCTCCTCTTGCTTCCCGTCTCCATCCAGGCAAGAACACGCCCTCTGCTTGCAACGTTCACATCCTAATCATGACGCCCTGGGTCTCAAACCGCGGGTTGACCACTGTGCTGTACACGGAGCCGAATGTGTAGCTGATGCCGAAAGAGACGAAGTAGTTGTAAGAGGTCTCCAGCTGGCGCTGCCTGAGCAACACCTCCTCAAGGGAGGCGCCGCGACGAGGCAGCGACAGCTGGTCGCGAAGGAAAGTCACATAGCCGCCAGTGGTCACTCGCAGCCCTTTAAACACGCGCACTTCCAAGGAGCCATAAAGCTCTACGTGGTACTTTGTCACGTCGTGAAGATAGTGGGCCGCTTCGAGGCTTGCGGTCACCGATCCCCAGGGACGCTTGACTACGTAGGAAGCGGTCAGGCTCTGGTCAAAAAGGTTCTCAGCGGTCTTGAAAAAGATGGTTTCCTCGTGATAGCGGCAGTTCTGGGCGCCCAGTGCGTACTGGAAGGTCAGTTGGCGCTGGGTAGATTGGCTGTAGGGGAAGAGGTCGAACTCGAAGGCAGGGGCCAGCCTCAGCCCCAGGTCGAGGTTCTCGTAGGTGGACCACCAGATCGACGTGCGCGCGCCCACGGACCAGTGGTCGTCGATGCTGCGCACCACCATAGCCTTTCCCCCACCGCCACGCTGAATATTGACGGTACAGTACTCACCATACTCGTAGCGGCTCTCGGAGTAGTAGTCACTGGCAGAAAGGCGAATCTTCCATGTCTCCGTGGTACGATTGGCCGAGATGCTGCCGGACAAGTAATAGTTCTTGTAGGACCTTTCCCCGTCGCCGTAGCCCCTCAGGCTCACGCTAAAGGTCCAATAGTTCCAGGGATCGCTTATCCTCTTGGTGGCTGTATCTGGCGGTGCAGTGTACGACACCGCCAGTCTATCCCGCGCCTCGGTGTGCATCAGGTACGGGAGGAGCCCGAGTGCCAGGTGGCGCAGCAGGCCGCGCCGGATCTCGTCCTCTGTGGCGCGCTGGCCGGCCACGTAGCGCAGAGTGTCCTCTCGTCCGGCAAAGCCCCGTAGGCCAATGAAGTTCAGCGTAAACTCCAAACCGCCGCTTCCCGTCTCTTAAGAGGTAATCAAGACGTGGACATCGGCGTCCTTTCGGTCGCGGACGTGATTGACATAGTGGATCTCGGTACGAAAAAAGTCCTGGTCACACCAATAGTCCGGGCAGTCAATGAACAGATTGACGGTGGCGGCCCTCTGGGCCTGAGCAAAGCAGGCAGCCCTTGCCCCAAGCACGAGGGCTGAAACAGCGACAAGGGTGATTGTGTAAAGTCTCTTCCGCTCGTCGATGGTTCTGTCCTGTCGGTGGGGGTACGCGGCGATCTTGGTCTAAACTCCCTATGGCCAGCGGCCCTGTTCAGAGGAGGCAAGGTGAGCAATCTGCTCCAACATGCGGTCGGTGCGCTCCAGGCGCGTGAGAGTGTTGAGATGCAGTTCCTCCAGGCCCCGACCGACGAGCCCCAAGTCCTGCTGCCGCCGATATTCGATCTGTTGCGCAAAGTCGTTCAACGTGCGGGCAAACTCCAGGCGCTGCCGCTGCTCGCTGAGGCGCACCATCTGTTCGGCCGCGGCAAGCGTGGCACGGCCGAAGGATTCCAGCATTTCCGGGGTGATTGACGGTCCAGGGCGCTGCCACAGGCTGGCACTAAAGGTGAAGTGGCCATCCTTGTAGGACACGGTGGTATTGCTCACCGCCAAGAGCACAAAGACGGCTACGAGCGCAAAGCCTGCAGCCAGACCAACTCGGCGCCATCCCCGGGTGATCTCCCACAAGTGCGACAACAGCGGCTGCCGTGCGCTCACGAACGTCAGCCCCAGACGCGGTTCCTGGTCCTGCCATCGGGCCAGAACGGACCTGGTCTGGCAGAGCACGGCAAAGTCCGCGGGACACGTGGGACAGGTCTGCAGGTGCGCGCGTACCTTGGCGGCAATCTCCTCGGCCAATTCTTCGTAGAGGTACTCCGGCAGGTGATCGCGGCACTCCTCACAATTCATGATCTACCACCTCCTCAGAAAACCCCCACTGTTCCAGAAGCCGGCGCATGGCCACAAGGCCGTGGTACAGGCGCGACTTGACCGTGTTCAGCGGCTGGGCCAGCACCTCGGCAATCTCGCTAAACTTGAACCCCTGATACTGTTTCATGATGATGACCACCCTCTGCTCTTCCGGCAAGGAGAGAAGGGCGCGGCGGAGCACGTCGCCAAGGTGACTGTTGTGGGCAGCCGCGTCGGGCCTCTGTTCGGGGTTGTCCCACAGCTCGTTGGGCAGGGTACGGGTCTGCCCCTCGTTCTCCCGCAAATTCTCCAGGGATAGAATCGGGCGTCTTTTTTGCAGTTCGTCCCGGCTGAGATTGAGCGCGATCTGATGAAGCCAGGTGCCAAAGCTTGCTCTGTTTTTGAGCCGCTGTAATCCTGTATAGGCACGAATAAAGGTTTGCTTGGTGATTTCTCGGGCGGCCTCCGCGGAGCCGACGTAACGGTAGACAAAGTTGTAGAGGGGCTTTGCCCAACGCCACACCAGGGTGTTGAAGGCGCCCACATCGCCTGAGAGAAACCGCTCGATGAGTACCTGGTCTGTCATGTCCGCTCGTGCCCGCACGCTACCGTCGATTTAGACGGAGTTTTGCGGCAAAAAGTTGTCGGTCCCGTGCGGGAGAGCATCGGAAGGGCCCGGCAAAGCCTCGCGGCTGCGGCTAGCCTATGACCGTACCGGGAGGAATGACGGCGTTTTTGGGGACAATAACGATGCCGTCGCGGATGACATAGTTCTCTGCCTTGACGAAGCCCTCGCGGTGGCGATTCAGGATCTGGACGTGAGCGCCGATGCGCGCGTTCTTGTCGATGATGGCCCGTTCAATCAGGCAGTTGTGCCCGATGCCCACTTCGGGGATGCCCTGCGCTGCGGCTGCCTGCCGCTCCTGCTCGGTCTCGTAGTAGTCCGCCCCCATGACAATGGAGCTGTAAATGCGGGTGCCGGAACGAACGATGGAACGGATGCCGAGGATGGAGTCTTTAATCTCGCACTGTTCTACGATGGAGCCGTCGGCCAGAATGGCGCGCTCGATGAGGCTGGCAGTGATCTTGGCGCCAGGCAGGTAGCGGGGACGTGTGAAGATCGGCGCCCGCTGGGTGTAGAAGTTGAACTTGGGCACCGGTCGGGTGAGGTCAATCATGGCCTCGTAAAAGGAACGGATGGTCCCGATATCCTCCCAGTAGCCATCGAACATGTAGGCATAGACCCGGCGGGTCTTGATGGCGTAGGGGATAATCCCCTTGCCAAAGTCTTCCTCCTGGCTTTCGCTGAGGATGTCGAACAGGGTCTGCCGTTCGAACACGTAGATGCCCATCGAGGCGATGAGTTCCCGCCCGTTGGCCCGAATGCCGAACTGGCCGAGCAGTTCTGGGGGCACCACCAGCGAATCGATCACGGCGGGGTCGGTAGGTTTTTCGACGAACCTGGTGATGCGCCCGCGGCTAGTGGTTTTGAGAATGCCGTAGTGGTGGGCGACACTGCGGGCGACGGGGATCGCACTGACGGTGACCTCTGCCTTGCACCGCGCGTGCCAATCGAGGAGCCGGCGAAAGTCCATGGAGTAGAGGTGGTCGCCAGCAAGGATCAGGAAGCGTTCGTTGTTGGGCGCATCAAAGTACTGGAGATTGCGACGCACGGCGTCGGCTGTGCCCTGGTACCAGGCGGTGCTTTCCGCTGTTTGCTGGGCAGCAAGGATCTGGACGAAGCCGCTGCGAAACGGATCGAAGTGATAGGTGGCGGCCACGTGTTGGTTGAGCGAGCGGGACATGTACTGCGTAAGGACAAAGATACGGTTGACCTCAGAATGGAGGCAATTGCTGATGGGAATATCGATGAGGCGAAACTTGCCGGCGATGGGGACTGCGGGTTTTGCGCGCTTGGCCGTAAGAGGCCACAATCGTTCGCCTGCCCCCCCAGCCATGATGATCGCGGCCACGTTGCGTGTCATGGCAACCTCACGGAGCTATGGGCTGCGGACCAGATGCCATTGCTTCGGTGCGCAATCGGCGCAGGCCTTTCATGACCTGAGTAGAGTTGCGGCCAAAGTAATCATGAAGCTGCAGGTAGAGTCTGTAGAGTTCCTTGTACACCTGTTGGTGCTCCGGCACGGGCCTGTAGACGAGCTCCTTCTGCTTGGCCATGCGACGAGTGGCCTCGGCAAAATCGTCATAACCGCCGCCCGCCGCTCCTGCGGCTATGGCCCCGATGATGGCTGCGCCCAGGGCAGTGGCCTGCGCAGAAGCTGCCAACCGGATCTCCCGTCCTGTGACATCGGCGTAGATCTGCATCAGCATAGGGCTCTTTTCCGCGATGCCGCCGCAAGCGTAGAGCTCATGCACGGCGATTCCCTGCTCATCGTGAGTATCGATGATCTTCTTGGTGCCGAAGGCAGTGGCTTCGACCAGGGTGCGATAGACCTCCTCCGGCCTGGTGGCCAGCGTGAAGCCTACTATCAGACCAGAGAGTTCAGCGTCCATAAGGATCGAGCGGTTGCCATTCCACCAGTCCAGGGCGAGCAGGCCACTTTGACCCGGCCGGAGGCGGGCGGCGCGTTGTTCCAGGACTTGGTAGGGGTCCAGGCCGTTACGCTGCGCCTCCTCCTTTAGTTCGGCCGGCAGGTGATGGCGCACATACCAGGCAAAGATGTCTCCCACTGCTGCCTGGCCGGACTCATACCCCGCATAGCCGGGGACGATGCCATCTTCGACGATGCCCGCGATGCCGGTGGCCTGCACGCGTGGACCCAGCACCATGTGGCAGGTGGAGGTGCCAAGCACCAGGACCATCTTTCCTGGTTCTGCGACACCCGTGCCCAGCACTGCCGAATGGGCGTCGATAATGGCCACGCCCACCGGTGTGCCAGCTCGCAAGCCAAGGCGCGAGGCCACCTGGGCACGCAGCGAACCCGCCCGCGCGCCCACCGGGTAGATGGCGGTGCTCAACTTCTCGCGTACCACGTCCTGAAAACGGGGGTCAAGTGCGGCAAAAAAGTCCGCACTCGGATAGCCCGCCTGCTTGTCCCACAAGGCCTTGTAGCCTGCTTGACAGGCGCTGCGTTTCTCCTCGCCGGTCAGGTACCAGACCATCCAGTCGCCGCCTTCGATGATGCGCGCGGCGGCCTGATAGACCTGGGGCGCTTCGTGCAATATCTGCAAGGCCTTGGGAAAGAGCCATTCGGAGGAAATCTTACCGCCATAACGGGCAAGGAAGGGCTCGCCCCTTTCGCTGGCCGCCCGGTTGATGAGGTCTGCCTCCGGCTGCGCCGCATGGTGCTTCCACAGCTTGGGCCACGCGTGCGGCTGTGCCGCAAAGGCACTGAGCAGACAGAGAGGGGTGCCATCTGCCGTGGTGGGAAGCACGGTGCAGGAGGTAAAGTCCACGCCGATCCCCACCACCTCAGCAGGGGTGACCTTTGCCTCCCGCATCGCCTGTGGCACCACCTGTTCCAAAGCCTGGACCCAGTCGGAGGGGCGTTGCAGCGCCCACTCGTCCCCTAACCGCACATCGGTCCCTGGCAGCACCTGCGTGATCACCCCGTGGGGGTACGGTGCCACGGCTGTGGCCAGTTCCTGGCCGGAGGTCACGTCTACCACCACGGCGCGCACCGACTCGGTGCCAAAGTCCAGTCCCAGGCTTACCCGCCTTTCTGCCATCGCCGTCTCCTGCACGTCTGTTCGCGCCGATCAGTCTCCTAAGCAGGTGCCAACGCTGCGGGCCACCATGAGCAAGGGCGAATCTAGCGGCACTTTCCGCGTCTTGCCGCCCACCTCCTTGATGGGCACATGTTTCAATTCGCCGCCCTGGATGCCCACCATATAGCCAAAGTCGCCATTGACCACCATGCGCACCGCCTCGACGCCAAAGCGGGTGGCAAGGATGCGGTCGTAGGCCGTAGGGACACCTCCCCGCAGGAGGTGCCCCAGTACGGTGACGCGCGTCTCCACCTTGGTGCGCTGTTCAATTTCTTTGGCCACCACGCTCCCTACGCCACCCAACCTGATCTTGTCCGGGCTCCCCTCGACCAACTCACGCACCACCATCTTGCCCCCTTTGGGAGCCGCTGCCTCGGCCACGACCAGGATACTGAAACGGCTGCCGCGAAAGTTGCGCTCCTTGACCCGCTCGCAGACGATGTCGATGTCGTAGGGGATCTCTGGGATGAGGATGATGTCGCCCCCGCCGGCAATGCCGATGGCTAAGGCCAACCATCCGGCATAACGCCCCATGACTTCGACCACCATCACGCGATGGTGGGACTGAGCGGTGGTATGCAGGCGGTCGATTGCCTCGGTGCCGGTGGCCACCGCCGAGTCGTAGCCGAAAGTCACGTCGGTGCCGAACAGATCGTTGTCGATGGTCTTGGGCACGCCGACCACTGGCAGGCCTTTGTCCATCATCCGCGCCGCTGCCGCCATGGTCCCATCGCCGCCGATGCAAACTAGAGCGTCAAGACCCAATTTTTCAAAGTTATGCATCGCCTGGTCGGATCGGTCGCGATAGACCATCTTACCCCCTTCCAGCATGGGATAGTTGAACGGGTCAGCACGGTTGGAGGTGCCCAGGATGGTCCCCCCACGGGTCAGAATGCCAGAGACGGCCGCATAGTCGAGGTCCACGTAGCGATTCTCCAGCAGGCCCTCGAACCCATCCATGAACCCCACCACTTCCATGTCGTATTCCAGGAGCGCGGTCTTGGTCACCGCGCGAATCACCGCGTTCAGACCAGGGCAGTCCCCGCCACCGGTCAGTACCGCCAAGCGCATGCGTTTCTTCGGCATCTCCACTCCTCCACGCCCACAGGTCCGCAGCACTGGGGATTAATTTCTGGACACTCCGCCCGAGATCGCGGAACGGTGCTCAAATATACACACTAACGCGCCAAATATCAAGGAGCAAATGACCCTGCGTTGTAAGCAGACAAGGGGCGGCGGAGGCCCAGGAAAATGCCTTGGAGTCGGCCGGTCCACTTGGCACATTTGCTCCCCGCGCGGCGAAATTGGCGGGAGGCGTCGGCATGTGGCGAGGGTGCCTCTGTGTCGAGCTGTTCGGTTCTCCAGCGCAGTGGTCAGGGCAACGTCGCACCGGGCCGGATTGCTTTGGGTCTGTCTTGACCCGGCCTTGTGTTGGCTGTCCTGGAGATGGGCTTGATGGTGCTAGGGTTACTGAAGATCCTTTCCGTGGTAGTTGCACAGCACCATGTTCGCGGCGGTGCTGCGTGGGCCGTCGGGGTAGAGGCGTTGGTGCTCAGGGACCCCAGTAACAAGGGGCTTGCATATCGGCGAGTGCACTATCCGAGCCAGGCACCCTGCACAGCGCCCTCGCAGAGGGATACCAGCGCTGCACGCGCAGCCCAGGTCCCGAGGTGCAGGAGCTGGCACCAGTGCAGGATGAAAGCCGGTCTTGTCCTGCCGGGCGATGCTGACGCTATCCAGGCAGCGGGCCCCCACCGTGTGAACTCACGATGACGACATCTGTGCCAGACCGGTGCAGGCACCTCCAGCGGAGCAGGTGCGGCCGAAAATGCGGACAACCGTGCGGTGGAGCTTACAGAGATGCTCTTTGCCGTACCAGAAAGGGGCCTTGCTGAGATTCCTCCGTGCAATCACCGCAGGAGTGTGAGTTTGCGCACTACGCCGGTACGCGCGGTTTGCAGGCGGAGAATGTAGAGCCCGCTCGGGAGAGGAACTCCTTCGCTACTGAGGCCATCCCATCGCAGCAGATGGGAGCCGCTCAGCTGGGGGCCATCGAAAAGGCAGCAGACCATTCTTCCCAGCTGGTCGTAGATTTCCGCGCGCAGTCGCTCCGGTTGCGGAAGCACGTAGTGAATGATCGTCGGTGGGAAAAAGGGATTAGGGTGGGATTGGCAAAGCAGTGCTTCACGCGGAGAGAGCAGGCGAGCAGAGCCTACCGAGCTGGAAGCCTGGTCAACGACCACCCCGCAGAGCAATGTGGAATCGCGCCCCGCAGCAAAATGGATGTCCAGCACGCCGTCGGTCACCTGAATGCTGTCGGTGAGGAGGGCAAATGCCGTGCGCAGACCCGCGCTCTGGACCAGGTCCAACTCGCGCGCGGCGCTCTTGCCTTCCACTACTACATCGAAGCGGCGTAGACCTGGTGTGGCAAAGCGAGGTTCAGCAAAAAGAAGGGTCACCCGGTATAGGCCGGGTGCAACTCGGAGGCAATACCGGACCAGACCCCGGCGTTGAGCGCGGAAAACCGGCGGGATATCGGTCTGGGCGATAGGCACAGAGGGGGGGTCCTGCACCCGTTTGCCATCGGCGTATCCATATTCGGCGCGCTCGCTCCACTCCTGGTCCGGCAAAAAGTCCTGAAACGCCTCACCGCCAACGTTCACCTTGATCGGCAGAGCGAGGGGCGAGCCCGCAATGAGGTTGACTACCTGCCCGGTGAGCCTGTTGGGGAGAGGGGCGCGATCCCTGATCCCCATGACGACCAGGTTCCCAGCGCTCGGGTCGAGGCCCTGAACATCCAGGATCACCGTGCGCTGGTCTTCCGCGAGGGCGGCGCGAGAAATAGTGGCGCCAGCTACGAGGTAGTTGCTCGGCCTCTCCGCGTCCTCTCTGTTCACTTCTTCCGAAAAGCGGACGATGACCCTGCTCCCCTCGGCGCGTGCCCAGAGCACCGCAGGGGGCCTGTTGTCCACGTAGCCGAGATTGGTCGGATCGGTGAGGCAGAGGATCATGAGACCGTCTTTAAAGACCACGTTTTCAGCGACAAAGTCGCAATCGTTGCCGGGGAAAGTGTGAGTGGCCTTTTCCCATCGTCCTTGGTCCCAGCCATCAAAGTGGTCGGTCCACTCGTGCGTGAAGTTCTCCCCCGTGCCGACGTTGCCGGAGCCAGGGGTGTAAGAAGCGTAGCTCACATAGTCGTAGTAGGCAAAGCGAGGCAGGATGGAATCCGACCACGGCCCTACCCAATCCCGATAGGCCGGCTTCCAGATGTTCATCATGATCTTTTGCGGGCGCCTGAGGGTGAGCACATGTTCTTCGGTCTGCCGATACACCTCTTGGCCGTCCACGAACCAGGTCACGTATTCCGGTGTCCACTCGAAGGCGTAGACGTGAAAGTCTATGTGCGGGTTGAAAGGGACCCACTGGTGGCGGAGGTGGATCATCTGGCGTGGGGTGATCGTGGTGATTTGCACGTCGTCTGTGTAACGGCCGTGGATCTCGATGTCGATCTCGTTCCAGCTCACCGTGGGGTCGATGTCGTTGTAGGTGAAGAAAGTGGAGACGTGACCCTCGCCCGCAGAGGCTTTGTAGCGCACCTCAAAGCGGCCATAGAGGTAGGATTCCCGGGTGCGCAACTCGGCGCCCTTGTAGTTCTTGGCCCCGGCGGAGGCCGCCAGCGCCGCACACAACGCCCAGACGAGAAGCACTTCACGCTTCATCATTGTCCTGCCCAAGTTTGGAGGAGTTGCTGCCAGGGCCTAGGTGCCCATCTTGCGGCCATAGTCTATGGGATGAAGGGTGGTCAGCAGGGGGAACGCGGGGACCACCACCGGGTACAGAGCCCCGCGCTGCAGCACGAGCATGTCGACGCGCGACAGGGAGGTCTTTTCGAAAAGATCCATGTTGATCTCGATCCGGTCGCTGTACTTGCGCTGCAGCTGGCGGATGTACGGATTCAGGTGTTCGTCAAGTACCCCGGTGTCGATCCGGGACAGCTCTGTTTCCTGGCCTATGCGCCGCAGGTAGAGATTGCGCTGGTGCAGCGCCAGGATGTGGTCTTGCCACATCCCCACGGTGCGACGCACTGGCAATGCCTGGTGGTAGCCGCGCTTGTAAGCTGCCTGCGCGATGTACTTGTCGCGAATGAGGTCGGCGATGGCCAGTCGCAGTTCAGCGGCGAATTCGCCCTTCTTTATGTGCCGGGTGCGGAAGACCAGGGGATGAGCATCCAGCTCCCGCTCCAGGTCCGCCACAGTCCAGGTCTTGCCCTCCAGCCGGAATAAGGGCAAGGCGCGCAAGTGGGCGATGTCGCACGGCGATTGGTCCAGCACGAGCTCCTCGCCGTCTTTCTGCCAGAAGTAACGGTTGAACGCCAGTTTCTTTTGCCCATGCGTGGCAAGAAAGAGTGGAGCCAGCGTGGTCGCCAGGCGGTAGAAGGTGTCTTCGACAAAGACCATCTTCTTGCCCCGCATGAGGCGCTGCACGAACTTGAGGTAGGCCAGTTCGGCCTGCTCCTGGCGCAGACTGGCTTCCGCCTCCACCCACTGTTGGCGCTGCTGTGTGTCGGAGAGAAGCACCCGCTCGTTCCACCCCTCAATCCTCATGACCGTGTACAAGCCGTCCTCGGTTTCGATCGGGCCGATGACTTCACCCTGGACAAGGGGTCTGGAGAAGAGCACCCGTCTGATCGCCTCATGTTCGGCCTTGTTCCAGGCCACCTCGCGCTCAGGCGCCGAACCGATGCCTCCTATGAGCTGGAACCCTTCGTTGAACCCATCCGCCGCCGAGAGCTTCTGCTTGACCAGCCCGAGGAGGCTGTCGCCGCTGAATGAGTAGTACGTCACAATGTAGGTGCGGGTGCTCAATTTGTAGCGCTGCTGGACGTCTGCGGGTTTGATGCGGGTCTTGGCGTAAAAATCGCGGTAGAAAAGCCATTGCCGCATCGCCTGTTCCTGGCGGCCACGGAGATAAGTGCGGAACTGCTCGTTGTTGAGAAGTTCGTTGTCGGCTCCAGCTTCCATAGCCAGCAGCTTTTCCGCGATGAGGGTATTGAGGACGATCTTGCGGTGGATGTAGCTGTCTCCCCGGCAGTAAGGAGGGCGAGGCGTATACTCCGCGCGCCGTAGGAATTCATCCACGGTAATGACCCGGTCACCGACGCGGGCCAAAATCGCGCCGGAGGGCTCCTCTGTCCGCCTGTGACAAGCGAGCGCGCTCAAGCAGACCAGTACCAGGCCGGCCTGGACTACCGCTCGCCAAGCTTTTGCGCCGCTGCCATAGGCAGAGCGAGCCCTGATTATCTCTGCGACACGGCGGGCCATTTAGAAGAGGACTCCTACGGTGTAGGCGTGCACTTTGCCAAGGATGCCCAGAGCACGGTAAGCATATTCAAGCTTGAGAGCGGTGTTGTGCATCATGTACAGGGTGGCGCCGGCGCCAAGGGCCAGGCCGTATTCAGAGTCCTCCAGGAACAAGGCTTTGTAGCCGGCGCGCAGGAAGAAAGAGCCGGTGGCCGGGAGAATCCATTGGTATTGCGCGCCGACATTCAGCGATTCGCTATTGTTATTCGGGTGCAGGGCGTCCAGGGCCAGGGTCAGACGATGGCGCTCGTGCACCAGTGGGTGCACTGCCGCACCGATCCTGAACATGAGTGGCAACTCCCACGCCTCTAGGCGGAACTGTCCCCGGACATCGCGGTAGTTGCCTTGCTCCAGCGGCAAGATGTCGATAGGCTGCAGGAGGTCCATGCCATCATAGCGCATCTTTGTGCCAAAGTTGGAGATGCTCATGCCGATGCTCATGCCGTCGGCACGGTCGCCCGTCTGCGAGAAAAAGTGCGTCTGCAACAGCACTCCCAAGTCCACGGCGACCGCAGAAGCTCCCACATGCCAAATTTGGGAGGAGACATACTTGGCCGAGGCGCCGAAGGAAAACCACTGCGCCAGGCGGCGGGAATAGGAGAAGGCGAAGGCGAAATCGGTAGCGCTAAAGGTTTCCCCGGTGCCCTCCTGGCTTGCCACCGTGGTGACCTCCATCTCCCCGTACCCGGTATGGTACAGGCTTAAGGCAAAGGTGCCCAGGCGCGGCAACACCAGACCGACTGCCGCCGCGGAGGTGTTGATGTCCAGGAGCCAAGGCTGATAGGTGAACTGCGCCTCGCTGCGCGTCATGTAGCCCAAGCCTGCAGGGTTCCAATAGGTGGCGGAGAGGTCATTTGCTACCGCCACGTAGGCATCGCCCATGGCGCTGCCCGCACAGCCGAAACCAATCTCCAGAAAGTTGGCGGCAGTGGTGCCGGCTCTATGCGGCTTCTGCCCGGAACACGGCATGCCCCAGACAAGGCTTGCCAGTGTCAACGCCGCTGCCGCTACTCTTTGCCGTTTCCCATTCATGTTGCTACCCTCATAAGTTGGCTGTTTTTGCTCGCCCATCGGCTACTTGATGATCGCGAACTTGCCCATCTGCTCGTCGCCGGTGGCGTGGGCCTTCACGTGGTACAGGTACATGCCTGCTGCCACCTCCAGGCCCTCCTTGGTGAGCAGATCCCAATGGACAGTGCCGTCGTCCAGGGGATTATCCACATCCAATTCTCTCACCAGCACCCCGCTGACGGTGAAGATCTTGATGGTGCACTTGGCCGGAAGATGGGTGAACATAAGTCGGCGGCGTTGGTTCAGCCGCCAGTTAGAGACGGCCGGCTCCATGGCATTGGTGGCCACATAGGGGTTGGGTACCACCTTGATGGTGCGCATGGTCTGCCGCAGGGCGGCCACGTCCAGGGGCCCCGCCTCGTTGATGGTAAACGTAAGGGTGTCCTTGGTAAAGAATGGCCGCCTGAAAGTGACTCGATACACATCGTTGGGCTTCGGAAGTCTGCTGCTGTCGCCGGCAGCGCTGAAATCGAGGATGAAGGCGGTGCCCGCCCACTTGTTGTCTTTGGTCACAGGGCCGACCAGCACGCGATCCTGGAGGATATCGAAACGGAGGTTCGCGTTCCGATCGTGCACCACCAGATCCAGCAACTCCGGCGAGCCCCCTTGTCCCACAAAGGAGCGGTTGGTTACGTAGAAACTGAAGGGGAGGTTCACCAGGAGGGCCGAGCGGCTAATCCGCTGTCCTGTCTCATCGCGCATGGTCTTGGTGCTCACCCTGCCCACATAGGCGGAGTCCCTCCCGGTGAAGACGATCTCATAGTCCCAGGGGAAGTAGCTGCTCTCCGGTGTCTGCACCAGCTGCAAGGGGCTTGCCCCTACGAGCCACCCACTGCGCGCGCGATCCAACTCTGCGGTGAGGACCGGGTGGAGCATTTTGAGGCGCACCCCGTCGAAGATGTCGGTGTAGATTTCCCTGCCCACGACAAAGTGGGAATAGCGGCTGCCCGCGGTGTCGACACGCACGATGTTGTTATAGGCAAACCGACGCGGGGTCTCTTCATAGACGAGCGTGCCGCCTTCGGTGGCGTCGACGACGTGGAGGCCGCTAGTGGTGTAGAGCAGGGCATGGGGGTAGTCAGCCACGGCAAGAAGCGTGTCGATGCTAAAGGTCACTTTGTAGGTGTGACCTGGCTTTAGGCTCTTCTCGGCCAGTATTTCCGGGGCGACGGAGCCGCAGCCGAACCGCACTCCTTCGCTTTGGCTGGCCACCGTGGGTGGCACATAGCCCGCGGCCATCTGGTGCGGGGTCACGATCTGCACATTCTTGCCCACGGCCCTTACCTCCTCGGCCTCGTCCAGGTCAATGTAGATGCTGTTTTCCGAGGGGGCGATCCCAGGGCCGATGTTCACCGCGCCGGAATCATAGGCCACCAGTGCGTAGTAGTAAGTGCGGCCATTCTGAACTTCGCGGTCGATGAAGTAGTGGGTAATGCCGCTGTCGTCACCCAGGTAGTAGCCGGCCCCGTTGACCAGACCGTAGTCGGTGAAGCCTCGTTTGCCGTCTTTCAGGTCGCATTGGAAGATGGGCTTGCGAAACATCGGCGTGCCGTAACCGTCGGTAATCACCTCGCAGTCGGAGAGCTTTTTGTCTGTGGCCCGATAGAGCTTGTAGCCCTGGAAGTCGTTGACGTTCTTGAGGAACGGGTCCCGCGTCCTGGTGTCGGCCACATTATCCCAGGTGAGAATGACGTACCCATCCCCAGGGGTAGCCCTCAACGTGGGCATTTCCGGGGGTTTGGCAAAGCGGTAGTCGCTCTCGTAGACCACCTGGACGATGCGTTTGACCTCGAAGAGTGCCGGGGCGCTATGGGCCGGTGAATTCAATCCTTCCAGGGGATCGTAGGAATGGAGCTCGGACATGGAGATACGCTCGGTGCGCCCCTTGTAGAGTGGGAAAGGACCCGAGGCGAAGACCTCGATGAGGTTTGAGATTTTGCCATAGTATTCGACGAGCGTATCTGCGGCCATGATCTCCCACATGGACTTGTCGCCGCGGAACCAGCGGTAATCGGAGGCGTGACTCGGTACTGGAAACAGGAGGAAGGCAGTTAAGCCGATCATGTCCGACTCGGAGACGTCGGTCTCAGCGAAATTGGACTCAGCCTGCCCCTCGCGGCGGTCAGGGCGGTGGTTGCATTCACCCTCGTCCGGGCCGGTGTAGTTCAACTCAGCAGGGCCCACGCCGTCGAGCCCCACGTCGTCGCCAGGGTTTTCCGTGATCTGGTAGTCCCCATCTCCGTTGAGATCCTCGCCGTCCTGCCAGTCCTGGTCTTCATCGGCGTCCCAGTGGAGGCGGAGATCTTCCAGCTTGAGGTTGTAAAAAGAAAGGAAGGCGTTCAGGTCCGCGATTCCGTCGGTCGGTCCAATGACGCGGGTGGCGTCGTTGTCGCGTTTCTCGTCAATCAGTCCGTCCTCATCGTTGTCGAGGCCGTCCCAGCCGATGCCCGGGCTTTCCAGGTAAGCGAACCCCATCGTCCCGGTAGGCAAGCCCCCTTGCCCGATGCCGTCCACATCCCAGGAGTAGGCCATGTCCACCTTCTTATCGAAGAAACCTATCTCATCGTCACTCTCCCCGCCGATGGCGTTGTCGACCCAATAGCCGAAGCAGACCTCAGGCAGATCGTAATCAGAGATGTTGGCGATGGTGTACTCCCAGAAGATGGCGTCGCGCGCCTGTGGGTTGTTCCATTGGAACCCGCGCTGCTCCACGCGAATGCCAATACCTCCCCATGGTTTGCCTTTCTGAATGGTGACCTGTGGGCGCAGATCGCCGATTCTTACTCCCGGCCTGGGGTAGTACTTCACCCGGTCTTCGGGGCCCAGGTACTCTTGGTCTTGGGCGTCATTGGCCACAAAGTAGGTCTCCAGGTCGGCCTCCATCTTGCCGCGACCAAAGCGGCCATCCCATTCCCCGGGCCAGTGCAGGAGGCGTCCGGTGTAAGGCCACCCTTCGGGAGGCCACGACTCCGGCCGGTTGCTCATGGCCGGATATTCGCCCGCCTCGTTGAAGTAGCCGAACACCGGGTACAGGCCCCACTCGATGGTGCCGGTGGGGTCACGGTCCATCTCCTCCCGGTAGCTGGTTTGCAAGAAATAGAGCGTATCCAGATCCGTGGGCATCCTGATCTGCACTGGGTCGGTGACGGGTATGGAATCGTTCTCCACGTACACGCGGGCACCGATGAGCAGGCCCACGCCGTCGGTCATCCGCACCCCACTCATGTTGTTGGGCCAGCGCGACCACTGCGAACCCACCACGCCCGACACCCACTTGGCCAGCTCGGTGGTGTTCTTGAAGTAGATATAGACCCTGTTGCCCGTCATGTACCCTTCTCTGATGGCGGCGATGTCGCCGGCCGGATCGTCCGGGCCCTCGTATTTACGCCCCTGGGCCAGGAGGGCACTGACCAGCGCACCCCACAGCGCCAGCATTAGTATTGTCAGTTTTGCTGTCTTCAGCATGTGCATTTCACCTCGTAGTTTGAACGGACTTGGCGCTTAGCACACTTGCACGGTGCCGCGTCTTCAGAAGACGATGCCGAGACCGAATTTCACCAGCCGGGGCGGCGCAAACATCGACGGGTTATGCACTCGGTCCATGTAGGTATTGAAATCGCTGCGGTGCCCGGCAATGTCCGATGGACGCACCACCGCCGTGTAGGCGCGCCCCGTCTGGCTGTTGACCCACACCTCGTTCAGTCTGTCTAAGAGATTGTAGACATTCAGAGTCAAGCGACATTGGAGGGAAGACTTGAGCGGAATGGTGTAGAAGCTGCTCATATCTACGCTCACCCGCGCCGGGCGCCAGGCATTGTTGGGGTAAAGGTTGACCCGCGCCAGCATACTCTCAGGCAGAGGCTCCCACGTATAGGGGGCCCCCGAGTTGTAATAGCCGGTGAGGGTGACGCCGTAGCGGGGGGTGTTGTAGCCCACAGTGGCGTTGAGCGTGTGCCGCTGGTCCCAACTCATAGGAATCAGCCTCACCACAGGATCCATGCTGTTGCCAGCACGGTCAAAGGTCTGTGTGGGATAGTCCGCGTTGCCACGCGTGTACTGCAGCGTGTAGTTCAGGAATGCCGACAAGGGTCCACGGACAAAGTCGTACTTGACCTCCAGCCCCTTGGCGTTGCCATAGTCCTTGTTGCTGTACAGGCCATACTCGATCTGGTTGAAAGTGGAGATCACCTTCGCGCTGAGGAGTTCATAGATGTCCCGGTAGAAGAGTGCCACCTCGATTCCCATCCCAGGGATCAATTCCTGCCACAGGCCTACCTCGTACTGCACGGTTCTTTCGGCATTGAGCTGGGGATTTCCCATCACGGTGACAAAGTCCGTGGGGGCGACGCGGAAGTCGTGGTTCTGGTACAGGGCATAGAGCGGGGGCATCTGGAAGAAGTGGCCGTAGCTAAAACGGAGCAGCGCCGTTCTGCCCAGCTGGTACGAGAGGCCAAGTCGCGGACTCACCTGTACCTTCGGGTCTGCTTTTGGGTAGGTTGACATGCGCGATGGGTCTGCGAAGGTCAGCTGGTTTGCCGGATTCCTCGGCTGCGAGGGGTAGACAGTTTTGGGGTCGAAATAGTCATAACGCACCCCCACGTTGATGACCATTTCGTCAAACTCCATCTTATCCTGCACGTAGGCGGAAAACTCCAGCGGCTTGACACGATAGCGGTCGGTGTAGATCGAGGAATCCGGGAGCACCACCGGGACATACAACTCACTCTCAAGGTCGGTGTTGTAATAGAGGTTGCGAATTTCCTTCCAGTTGTTGTGTAGGTCGTAGCGGGTGAGGTGAAAGCCGGCCTTGAGGCTGTGGCGCGGGGTAGCCTGATAGGTGAGGTCGTATTTGACCGACTGCTCTCGCATCAGGCGCTCATCATGTCCCTTCTGCTGTCCGCCGGTGAAGAAGCCGGGCCCAGTGTCGCGAAGGTACTTGTCGTGTACGTATCTCTTGTCCAGTGGGTTCTCGAACACATACCACCCGTGGTCGTGATAGACAGCCGACAGTTTGAGTTCATAGAACAGGCGCGGCGACAACATATGGTTCAAGTGCAGCGCGCCCATGTGAGCGTCGCGGTGGGTGGCGGCCATGCCGTCGGGATTGTACTTGAACGCGTGATTGTAGTCGTGCCACTCATCGCGATTGAGGGTATAGAGGAGGCCCACTTTCACGTTTGGGGAAGGGCGCCAGGACAGCTTGCCCATGCACGAGAGGTTCTTGCTGCGGTTCATGGGCACGTAGGCGCTGTCGCCCGTGTGTTCGGAATACCACTGGGCCGGATTATCAGATTCGTAGTTGCTATAGTCTGAGGGGCGGAAGCGCCGCACCCCGTTGAGGTGGTTCTTGTTGTTTTGATAGCGAAAGTCGGCCAGGAAGGTCAAACGTTCGCCGAACAGGGGGCCGCTCAGTTGGGCCTTGTAGTCTTGGTTCCGCGCCAGCTCTTCATCGCGCAAGCCGATGAAGATGCCCTTGTGCGCGGTGAGATAGTTGGCCAGATCTGCCGAAAGCCACCCGTGCAGTCGGTTTCCCCCGTCCTTGGTCACAGCGTTGACCACCCCGCTCATGGCCCGACCGTACTCCGCATTGAAGGTGCCGGTGATGACCTCCAGGTCGGCGATGGCCGTGGGCTCCAGGTCCACATGACGTCCGGCACCGCCGAACGACTCGGTGACCTTTATGCCGTCCACCAGGTAGGCCACCTCGGTCAGGCGTCCGCCGCGGAAATGGCCTTCTACTACGCCCGCCTGCAGGCCGATCACCGCGCCAACGTTTTCCACGGGCAGGATGTCCATGAGCTCAGAGGAGACGTTGCGAATGGAGCTGGTCTGATCCTTCTTGATGACCACGCGCTCCGCCTGTACGACCACCTCCTTGCCCTCAAGCACGGTGGGATTGAGCCTGATGGCGACCTCTTCGGTGCGATTAACCGAGACGTGGACGTTTTGCAGGCGTACGGCCTCGTAGCCGATCATGCTGGCGCGCAGCGTATAGGTGCCGGGAGGCATGTTGATGATGAAGAACTGGCCGTTCTCGTCGGTCGCTGCACCGCGAACAGTGCCTTCAACCACCACGTTGACTCCGGGCAGAGGGGCGCCGGTAGTGGCATCGACGACCTTGCCCACAATCTTGCCGGTGGTCTGTGCCCTCAATGCTGGGGCAGAGGCCACCATCAGCACAATGAGCAGCAACATCAGGTATGTACGGTGCATGGCTTGGTCCTTGCTTGATCCAATCTTGTTCCACCTACGCTGCCAGTGGCTACCCAGGTCTTCGCCGCAGGTCTCCAGCCTGGTCAACCCCGTCGCAGGGCGACGGGGTTGACCATCACGGCTGACTGGAGGAGGCTGCACCTTAACGCATCAGCACCATCTTCTTCGCCTGCACGAAATCCCCGGCCTGCAAGCGGTAGATATACACGCCCGAAGGCAGGCCCTCGGCACTCACCTGGACCACGTGCGTCCCCTCTGCCATCTGCTCCTCCAGAACGGTCTTGACCTTCTGGCCCAGAGGGTTGTAGAGCTCGAGCTTCACCAACCCCGGCTTCTGCAGGGTGAAAGAGATGGCAGTGGTGGGATTGAATGGGTTCGGGTAGTTCTGGTGGAGTGCATAGGCCAGCACGGTCTGGGCCTTCGGGGCCGTGGGCACATCCGTCCGGACGAACATGGTGTCGCCTATCCAGGTGTAGGTCCACTCCTGTGGGTTCTGCCACTGGTGGTCTGTGCTCACTGGCGAAAGCCCGAGATTTCCCTGCCAGGTGCCGCCGTCATTGTCGTGGAAGTAGAGATCGATGGGGATGCGCATGCCGCGCACCGGATGAAAACGGACATCATCTTGCACTGGCAGGGCGTCTAACGGGATCCTGGCCTCGATCACATAGTCCTGGGCACCCAGGGAGGAGAAGTAGTAGTTCTCGTGCTCCGGGGTGTAGAGGGTGCCCGCGTCTGCGTAGTCGAGCTGGAGGCGCTCTTGGACAAAGTAGATGATGTAGTCAGGTTCAACGCCGCGTTTGATGGCGCTGTGCTTGGCACCACGCTGGTCGTAGAGGCCGATGAACACCTGGAAGGCGTCCTGATCCCACCAGTTGCCTGGGCCGTAGAAGTAGGAGTCGTCCACCACGTCGGCGGCGACGTAGAGGAAAGTGTCGTCCACAGCGAGGTAGACGGTGCCGGTGAGGTCAGCCGCGTTGTTCACGTCGCCCACAGGCACGTGATGGGTCTCCGGCGTCAGCACAAAGGGCATGATGCCGCTGGCATCCCACTCACCCAGGTCGCCGTCGGCGACAAAGTTCGCCGGCGCATTCAAGGAAATGGTGGCAATGCCCTGGGCGGTATTCGTGGCTGGCCCGGACAGACCCAAGGTGCTGACGTTGCCAGCCGCATCTTTGCACTCTACGGCATAGTAGTAAGTGAGTTCTTTGTCCACCAGGGGGTGGTAGAGCCAATGGGTCACCGCTTGGGTGTTCTCTTGCACTTTGGTGGCCACCACATCCAACGCCGCCAGATTGCTCGGGTCAATGGGCTGGAGGCTGGCGTAGACAGTGTAAGTTTCGTCCTTCTCGCCTGGGACATCCTGCCATACCACCAGGTTGTAGTAGGTACCCGCAACACCGCGGACATTGCTGGGCGCTGCCGGCGGGGTGATGTCGATGGCGGGGTTCCCGGTCCAGATATCATCCAGGTAGACCTCTCTGCCCAGCCCGCTGGCCTGCTTGATGTTAAACTTGAGGCCGGCCACCTTGGTGCAGTCCATCTCGCCCCCTTGCCATTGATTGATGGACGGATTCCAGCCGCCGGCGAAGCGGTTAAAGTCCTTGAGGGCGATCTTCACCTGCTTCCAGGTGCCGTCGTAACCTACTGCTGCCTCTTCCAACAAGTAGATGGCGTTGTACTCGATGTCGGGCTCAACTCCCCAGCCGTCTTCGTCCGGGTCAAAGAGTACCACCTCCAGTTGTCCCAGCCCGGCAGGGGCCTTGATCTTGAACTGCAGCGAGTCAGTCCGCCAGGAGGCCTGCAGGTTCTTGGGCGAGGCCAAGAACAGGCCCATGCCGTCGCCGATGGCCCAATCTGCGGTGGGCGTCCGCCAGAGGATGGATCGGGTACCTGGTGTGGAAGCCTCCACATCAGTCACCTCCGCCGAGCCGGTACCGCTCCAGCCGCCCCAGAGGGTGACATTGCTGGGCAGTTCCCGCCCGTTGAAGAAGATAATTTCCACCTTGGTCGGCGAGAACAGCGCCAGATGGTCCAGAATCACCGTCCCGGTACCTACATCACCGGCGCCACTGCCGCTGATGGAAAACTCAAGGGAGAACCCTTTGATCTTGTCCAGGTCAAGGATGTCGTTCCCCTGGATGCCCGCCCAGCCCGTACGGTTGAAGGCTTCTCCGCCCCATTCGTCGAGCTCAGGGTCAAACCTCCCATCCAGCAGCGGCATGGCGATGCGATGCCAGCCAGGTGCGTTGTCAAGAACGTAGTGGAAGGAGTAGTAGTACTCGGATTCCATAACGTTGTAGGTCTTGACCCCATTCGGCGAGTCGCTGACATCGTGGAGGTTGAAGCGGAGGTGGACTCGACCCGGCAGCGACTGCGGAGTCTCATTGTAGTACCAGAACATCACCGAGTCATAGGCCGACCAGTCGTAGAGGCCATTGGAATCGGGATTCCAATGCTCCAGCTTCACATAGCCCCCCCAGCTCTCGATGTCGTGCACGCTGTACTCCAGGCGCATGGCGCCGGCCCCCTCCTGTACAGGGGTAGGCACGTAGCTGACCTTCAGCCAGCACTTGGCCGAGTCAGCGTGTTCGCTGGTCTGATAGTGCTGCCCACCGTGGTTCGGGAAGTAAGCCCAGTAGTTGGTGTCAGCTGGCGCCGCGTCGAAGTTGTTGATCATGTATTCCTGCGCCACCACCAGGACGGGCACTACCAGCAACGCCGTCACGAGTAAGACTGTTTTCATGGCACGGACCTCATGGTTTGTTCCTTGCCTTGAGACCACACAACATTACACCGCACGGACTTTCGACTCTCGTTTTCACCTCCTTTCCCACAGCTGGTTCTATGCGCTTCATCCATCCCCGGTTTTCGGCTCTCACCTCCTTTCCGCAGCTAGTTCACATCTGAAAAGACCTCTCGCTTCGACTCAGGGAACTCGCTGGAAGTGAACGCGAAGCGTGTCATAGATTGCCCTGGGCGACAGCGAATCGATGTCGTTGGGCCTCCTACTGACGCGAAAGATGCCGTACCATTCCTCGTTAGAGAAGCCATCCGGGTGGGCTGGGGTCGCGTAGCCTCCAAGGTCATGCGACCAGGGGTCGCCTGCCTTCCACCACTCGTCGGAGTAGGCCATCAAGGTGCCGCCGACGCAGAGGGGCCACCGTCTCATCTCCAAAAACCTGTTGCGCGCGAAAATGGCCTGAGTCTCCTCGTACTCGCACCTGTTGCGATTGTCGTAAGCATCTATTCCATACTCGGACACCCCCAGGGGCTTGGCTGAGAAGGCCGAATAGGCCAAGAAGGTCGGAGCGAACCCTTCACGGTCGGGCTTGTACAGGTTCATCCCCCACAGGTCAAGATAGGCAAGGTCTTGGTCACGGGCCAGGTAGTCAGCCAAGCCGATGCGCGTCCGGTCGCCATTCGGGGTCGCCACGGGGTGATACCGTTCCCCTTCGGCGAGGAAAGCCGCCACCGCCAGGTCCTCGACGAGAGCGTACCAGGCCCAGTTGTCCCCGTTAGTGAGATTCTGCTCGTTGCCCACGGACCAGGCCAGCAGTGCAGGATGGTCCTTGATGCTTTGTACGTACTCCTGAAATTCGTCGATGATGGCCGCGCGTTCCCGAGGCGAGAAAAAGTCCGCGGTGGTGGAGACCCAGAACCCTGCCAGCACCTTGATACCACATGCCTGTGCCTGATCGAGCAGGCGTGGGTCGGCCTTGCCCCAAGTGCGGATGGCGTTGCAGTGCATGGCTTGTAGCAGGGGCATGTCCCGAGCAAACACGCGCTCCGGGTGCACCAAGTCGCCGGTGCTGCCAATGGGCACAGGCGAATAACCGACGCCCCGAATGAAGAACGGTTCGTAGACGGCGTCTCCGTCAAAGTCCACTTCCAAGCGGCCGTGTGCTACCCGTACTGGCCCACGCGAAGGGGGTTTTGGGAAAGGCACTATGCGCCGCGCCGCGAGAGTGCCAGCGTTCTCCTCTCGGTTCGGAGCTACCGCCACCGTCAGCGTGTCCCACGCGAAACCGGGACGCCGGGCCCAAAGGTCGCATTCACCTGCGGGCACCCTCTCAAAGACGACGTTGCCCTGGAGGTCGCTCAGGGCTTGGTGGCGATAGTCCAGACCTTGTAAGGTGACAGAGGCGGCAGGCAGTGGCTTGCCCTCTTCATCAGTGATCCTCGCCCTGAGCTGACCAGTAGCCGGATCATGAACACGGTAGCTGAGCATCAGGTTGTCGATCCACAGACTCAAGGCCCTGTCCCGCCAGGCATCATCCGCTTTGAATTGGATCGCCTGCAGGGTGCGCAGTGCCTCTTCGATGTTCTCCCGCTTCCCCCAGCTTGGTTGGCAAAAGTCCTTGCGAAAGTCAAAGCTATAGATGCACCACTCTCTGCTCACTGCCGGTATGCGCGCGTAGAACTCTGCCCAGTCGTCCGACGTGACCGCCGCTTTCAGCGAAACGATGAGGGGTTGACCTTCTCCTTTCAGGGCGACCGCTAGCCCGTCATAACGGCGCGCATCAAGAGTGACCTGGTCGCTCTGACCAAAGAGGCACCTGATGAGGGAAAAAGGATTCTGTGCGGTGGAAGAGAGCACATAGCGGAACAGGTAGGCACGGGAGGAGCAGTAACCTCCTCGGCTGGGCAGCACTGGCGCCCCGGGTACCGGTACGGTGGTGGATGCCTGGTCCTTATGGGTTTGCCATCGCCCCTGCGCCGGAAAGAGCACGGCGGCACCAGCATGTTCGGCGTCATCCAAGAGCAGGAACGACCGCCAGTGGCCTTGCTCACCCCACGCCCGGTCGTACCATCCGTTGAGGTCGGCAACTGTAAGGGTCCCGTCGCCATCCAGATCCAAGGGGTCTCGCGCCGCGGTGGGACCGAAGCGCCTCACCAGGGCCAGGGCGTCCCACAGGTCAATGCGTCCGTCAGCGTTGTCGTCACCCGCGATGAGGGTGATGTTCGCACTCACAGTCTCCAGGCCGAGCGTGAGCGCTTGTCGTCGCACCAGGGTATGCGGCGCACCCGCGTGCAGTGTGTAGTGCCCCGGGCCAGGAGCTTGCAGCTCGTAGTAGCCGGCGCTGTCGGTGCGGGCGAGGGCAAAAGACGGTAGCAAGAGCACCGTTGCTTCGGCGACGGGTTGCTCGGCCCCGGCAGTGAGGCGCCCGGCGACCTTGCTCCCCTGCGCTGCCAGGGCAGAGGCCAGGAGCAGAAGACATGTTGTCAGCGCAGCAGCACGCACTTTCCCTTCACCTCCTGTGTGGAGGTACGGAGACGGTAGAAATAGGTGCCTGCAGGTACTTGCTGGCCATGAGCGTCGACTCCATCCCAGTGCAGGTGGGAGGTGCCGGCGGGGAAGACAAAAGTCCGCTCCCATACCAGGCGCCCACCTACGTCGTAGAGGAGCAACTTGGCTTGGTTTTCGCCCCTCGGGCTGTGTACCACCATGCTCAGCCGCTGATGGCCTGGGTTGGGCCGCACGTCGGCCATCAAGGCGATCGCTTGCTGCTCCTCGGCCAGGTGCACAGCCGTTACCTGCGAGAGGGCGGCGGGAAATAAGGTGCACGGCACCTCCTTATTGGACGCGTCGATCGCCAGCGGGCAGCCGGTGCGCAACCCGATCACCGTCGGCTCCGCGCTCAGACGGATGCAGTGGAGCACTGCCAGCGTATCGCCATCTGCGAAGCTGACAGCAGAGGACGGGCTGGTCAGCATCAGTGCTGTCAGCGTAGGCGTATGGCTCACCTCCAGCTTCCACCTCAGCCATTCGAAACGGCTGAGCACCATGGGGGTAACGCCCACGACGCGCACGGCCAGACTATCCAGCGCAAAACGCAAGTCGACAGCTGCCACCGGCGGAAAGTCTTGTGCCCATACGGCTACGGAGAACTCGCCCCCCACGGGTGGCCTGGTGGGCATCGAGGTCAAGTGTAGTTGGCCGCCAGTCGACGTTGCGGCAAGCACCAGACAGAGCGCAATTGTCACTGCGCAACGGTCCATAACGTCTCACAGGAATCGCGAATACAGGAAGAGCACAGTCGCCACCAGCAGGATGGTAAAAACGACGTTCGCCCGATGCTGCGCCCGATTACCGTCCCTGGTCATGGTCGGACCCTGTCTTGCAGGGTTGGTTCCGCCAAAGGTCAGTCCGCTGACCTGGCTAGGCGACGGCCGCGCGGTGAGGAGGCTAACCCCCACCAACACTGCCGCAGAGAGCACAAAGAGGATTGCGGCGAAGTGGAGGAAGTTAATCCTGGCTACATGCTCCAATGGTACGCAATGGAGCCGACCTGCTTTGTGCATGAGCTCCAAGACCAGGCGGCTGGCGCCCAACACCGCTCCTGTGCACAACGATGCTATGGCCCCTTTGGCGTTGGCCCGCGGCCAGAGAATCCCAAGGAGAAAGACCGCAGCGATGGGCGGACTGACATAAGCCTGCAGGCTCTGGAGATAGATATAGATTTGCGAGCTGATGTAGCGAATGAACGGCACCCAGAGAATGCCCAGAATGACCAGAGCAGTTGTTGCCAGGCGGCCCACCAACACCAACTCCTTCTCTCCGGCATTAGGTCGGAGCTGACGATAAAAGTCCATAGTGAAGAGGGTCGAACTGCTATTGAAGCAGCTGGCCAACGAGGAGATGAGCGCGGCAAGGAGGCTGGCGATGACTATCCCCTTGAGACCCGGCGGCAACAGGTTGCCAGCAACAAGGGTGAGGTAGGCTCTGTCTCCCAGTCCGGGGTCTCCCGCCAGGGCGTAAGCGATGACCCCGGGCAGCACGAGGATAAACACCGGGAGAATCTTGAGGAAGCCAGCCAGGATGGTGCCCCCACGGGCATGGTCAATGTTCTTCCCGCTCAGCACCCGTTGCACGATGTACTGGTCCGTGCACCAATACCAGATGCCCAGGATCGGAGCGCCAAATATGATCCCGGTCCAGGGGAAGTCTGGATCGGTGACCGGCTTCATCATGTGGAAGAACTCGGCTGGCACCTTTTCCTGGAGGGCTCCCCAGCCGCCCACCTCGCGCAAACCCAATATGGTCAGTAGAGCTGCACCGAGGATGAGCACCGAGGATTGGAACACGTCCACATGCACGATGGCCTTCAGCCCACCAGCGACTGTGTAGATACCCGCCACAATGACCATGGTCACCGCGGACGTGGTTACGTCCCACCCCACCACGCGATGTAACAGAAGACTGCCAGCAAAGACCGTGACCGAGATCTTGGTGAGCACGTAGGCGACGATGGAGACGCTGCTCAAGTAGATGCGGCTGGGACGTCCGTAGCGCCGCTCCAAGAACTCAGGCATGGTGAAGACGCCGGAGTTGAGGTAGAAAGGGACAAAGACCCACCCCAGCAAGAGCACGATAAAGCAGGCCAGCCATTCGAAATGCCCGACGGCAAGGCCTCGGCTTGCTCCTGAGCCGGCAAGCCCGATAAAGTGCTCGCTGGAGATATTGGCGGCGAAGAGCGAGGCCCCGATGGCCAGCCACCCTGTCTTGCGGCCCGCGAGAAAGTACTCGCGACTCGTCTTCTCGCGGCGCGAAAAGTGGAAAGCTACCGTCAGCAAAACGACGAAGTAGAGGGCGATGAGGGTCACATCCAACGGCGCAAGGTGCTCGAACATGGTGGCCTCTCCGCTCGGTTATTCTCTTAGTAAGCCTGGAGGTGGCGCGGCCGCAAGCAAGGCTGACCGTGCTCCGCCGCGTTTCACTGGGGCCAGCGGGTCTGCGCTTCATTCCAGCACAAAGATCTTCTCCAATTCTCCCACGCGTACGGCGAACTCTCCTGGCTCAACCACTGGCCGGTTCTGGAGCCCGATGAAGCTCAGATCATTCTCATGGAGCGTGAAACGCACAATCTTCTCCTCACCGGGGCCAAGTTCCACCTTGGCAAAACGCTTCAGGCGGCGCACCGACGGCGTCACGGAGGCGTAAAGGTCGCTGAGGTAGAGCCGCACTACCTCCTTGCCGGCCCTTTGCCCCGTGTTCTGCACCGTCACGCTGACCGTGAGCGAGTCGCCTCGGTGGAGGCGCTCTTTGTCCAAGTTCAGGTCACGATAGGCAAACGACGTATAGCTCAGACCAAAGCCAAAGGGGAAGAGTGGGTCGTAGCGGTTGAAAGAGTTGGCACACTCGCTGTACTTGTGATCGTACAGTGTCAGGTCGTTACTCGCCCGCGGGTAGGTGATGGGCAGCTTACCCGAGGGATTCACCTTGCCGAAGATGATGTCGGCGATCGCCTGTCCACCATGGGCGCCTGGCAGAAAGGCAGCAAGGATGGCTGCAGCCCTGTCGGCGACAGCGGTGATGAGGCGCGGCCTGCCCTCCACGAGCACCACAATGACCGGCACCTTGGTCTGCGCCAGCGAAGCCACCAGTCGCAGCTGGGGTTCAGGCAGAGTAAGATCGGTGATATTGCCAGGGGTCTCGCAGTAGGGGTCTTCGCCCAAACAGGCGATCACCACATCGACCTTGCGCGCTGCGTCCACCGCGGCCTTGATGTTGACCTCGCGACTCACTTCCACGCCAGGCTCAAAGATTACCCTGTTGGCGCCTGCAGCCGCCCTGATAGCTTCCAGAATAGTCGGGGTGTCTTTGGGATAGAGCTCTTCGCGTTCTCCCTGCCAGGTGATGGTCCAGCCGCCATTCAGGCAGGACCGCTTGTTGGCAGTGGGCCCGGTCACCAGTATCTTGAGTCCTGGACGGAGGGGCAAGAGCTTATTACTGTTCTTAAGCAGGATGATGGACTCGTGAGCGGCCTGCAGGGCACGTTGCCGATGGTCAGCAGAGGCGAAGCGCTCGGCCGCGTTGACGGGAGGATACGGATTCTCGAACAGGCCGAGCTCATACTTCAGCTGCAGAATTCTCCGGACAGCCTCGTCGATGCGAGCCTCCGGGACTGTGCCCTCGCGCGCGAGCTCCAGCAGGAGCTGGTAGAAGCTATAGTCCAGGGGCACCATGCTCATATCCACGCCTGCCATCACGGCCAGCCGCACCGCCTCCTTGTGAGAGGGCGCCACACGCTCCCCTTCGTGTAAGTTCCTGATGTCAGCCCAATCCGAAACAACGACCCCAGCGAAGCCCAGCTCCTCGCGCAGGAGCTGCCGCAAGTAGTAGGGGCTGGCATGCACGGGGATGCCGTTGATCTCCGAGGAGTTGACCATCACCGTTTTGACGCCGGTCTCCACTGCCACCTGGAAGGGAGGGAGAAAGTATTCCCTGAGCATCCGCTCCGGGATCCAAGCAGGGGTGCGATCCTTGCCGCTGAGCGGAAAACTGTAACCAAGGTAGTGTTTGGCGCAAGCGGCCACCCTGTCCGGGCCGTTGACGTGGTTGTCCTCCCCTTGCAGCCCCTGCACATAGGCCCGGGCCATGACCGAAGCCAGATACGGGTCTTCCCCAAACGTCTCCCACAGCCGCGGCCACAATGGCTGTCGGCCAATGTCCAATACCGGGCTAAAGTTCCACGGGATCCCACAGGCGCGCACTTCGCAGGCGGTAATCAAGCCTTCGCTGCGGACCAAGTCCGGGTTCCAGGTGGCGGCCATACCCAGATGCTGGGGGAAGAGAGTGGCGCCCAAAGTGTAGCCAGCACCGTGCACCGCGTCGATGCCATAGATGACTGGAATGCCCAAACGTGTCTCTTTGGTAGCCACGTCCTGAATGGTGGTGATAATCTCCTGCCAGCGCTGCAGGGTATGGGCGGAGGTGCCCACGTTCAGTATGGAGCCCACGTGGTGCACCAGGAGGGCGCGCCGAAGACTCTCCATATCGATCTCCAAGGGCTCCTGGGTCGCAGGATACCCTTTGGACACCAGCTCCAAGGAAATCTGCGTCATCTGGCCCACTTTTTCTTCCAGAGACATCTTGGCCAGCAGCTCCTCCACCAGGGGCGCGTAACGGGCTCCTGAAGCACGCGAGGCTGCCGGAGTTGCCAGCATTAGGGCCATGAGCAGCAGCGCGTGTGGCAGTTTCATCCTTTCTCTCCTCATTGCCGCACTCTTAGTTGAGACGTATCATTTTGATGGTCCGAAAGAACTCCGCCCCCTCGGTCCGAACGTGGAGCCGGCAGAAGTAGAGCCCGCTCGGCACTGGCTGCTCCCAGCTCAGGCGATATGAGCCCGCCTTCTGTCGCACTCTCGCCATTTCCCAAATCAGCCTGCCACTCACATCCTGCACGGTGAGGGTCACCTCTCCCTCCACAGGCAGCCGGTAGGAGATGCAAGTGCCGGCGTTAAATGGGTTGGGGTAGTTCTGCGCGAGCTCGGGTGTCGTGGCTGTGCTGCGATCGCGGTCTCCCTGCACGCCGCCATAACTCGCGAAGGGGTTGGCGATCTCCAGGAGCAGTTCCCACACCGCACGGGGCCGCTGGTATTGCTCGGCGCGGTATTGGGCAGGGTCGGCATAATGCCAGGCCTCCGGAGTATTGAAGAAATAGGCAGTGCGCTCGTTCACCCAAGTCTGGTAGTAGACGCCATAGGCGGTGTGGAAAGCCCTTTGCATGAGGCTCTCGTCGCCCAGCTCCCTGCCCCAACGGTACATGCTGGCAGCCACGAAGTAAGAAGAGCCAGTCCACACCTCATTGGGTTGGCCCGAGGGGAGGGGCGAACCATCGGCATTGCGGCCATTGACGGCGCCCATGTCGCCAATGCCATCGCCGGTGAAATCGGTCAGCGGAGCCACGCAGCGCTCAAAGACCTGGTGCAAGTGGGAAGCAATCCGGGCAGGCGGGAGAATGGGGGACAGGCCGGTGGTCTCGCAATAGCGCTGCCCGTTGAGCCCATCAGCCATGATGGCAGTGGAGCGGCTGTCTAAGCGGTAGTAGCCCAGCTCCTCTTGCCAGAAGAGCAGGTCGAGCACCTGTTTGGCCACTTGCAGCGTTCTCTCCACCTCGGCCTGGAGCCCAGTTTCACCCAGATGTGCCGCCATGTTGGACATTGCTTGGAGCGCACCTATCCACAAGCCGCTGCACAAGAGATTGTCGCCCACGAAACCCCAGGTATCATAGGTCGTGTTCCCATAATCCGGCAGGCCGTTGCCATTGCTGTCCTTGGTCTTCATGTACCTATAGGTCTTCTTGCAGGCTGGCCAGACAAAGCGCAAAAAGTCTTCATCGCCGGTCTTGCGGTAGTAGGCGTAGACCTGCTGGATGAACTTGCTCGGCATGTCCTGCCAGTCCCCGCCATACCCGCTGAAACGGAAGAACGGGTCCTGGGACGGCATGCCGGCGTCGTGAGGCGCCTTCCCCTCGGGGTCATTGGCGATATAGTCGGCAAACCAGCGCAACACGTCGCGCTCGATCTCCGGCCATAGCTCCAGGTAGTGCCGGCACTCGTAATGACGCACGTCAAAGGTCTCACACATGGGGTAAGCCTGGCATTCCATGCAGAAGTACTTATGGTCGTCTGGGGGCAGGGTGCCGTAAGACGACTCCTCGGGCCGGGTAATGCAGCCATTTTCCCAGAAAACACCACCAAACGTATCGTAGTAGAGCTCGTTTAGGGCTGCCTGCTTGAGCCATTCTGGATAGCGGGATTCATCGACGATGAGACCCTGCCAGCGGTCCACCTCCTCTTCCCACGCCTCCACGTGCGCCAGGGCCATGGCGGCAACGTCGAACGCGTGTCCGGGGTCGGTCCCGAAGTATTCGGTGTACCGTCGATACCACTCTGTGCCCTCGCCAAAGCGCACGCGCGGGAAGTACCAGGAGAGAACAAAGGGCACCGTGGTCTCTGCTCCAGGCCCGAGCCGCACGGTCACCGCCAGGGCCGCTGCCGAGCCGGAGGCATCAAGGGGGGCATCGCTGAGCCGGCCATCAGCAAAGTCGGCGTAGAGGTCGGCTCCGCTTCCTGAGGCATTCCAGGAAGGGCAGACGCTCACCGCGCCTAGGCGTTGGCGCGTGGCAATGCACCATTCGCTGCCCTGGGTAACGGAAGGGTTGAGGGGACTGTCGGCGCTCATGACCACCGCCACGATCTCCTCTGTGCACCTCACCGCCGTGCGCAGACCTGTCCTAATGTCGTCCGCATAGCCAGCGTTGGGAAACGAGAACATGAGCGCTATCGCCAGGGTGTCGGTGCGGGGATTAACAACCCTGAACTGGAAGACCCCCACAGGCAGGCTGGTTTCACGGTAGTTGTGCGGAATGATGGGCGTGAACTGTTTGAGAGAGATGTCTGCCAGCGCCCCGTAAAAGTCGAACCAAGCCTTTGGGTAGAGGGCCGAGTACTGCCCTGCCCCTTTCGGCCAGGCGTTCCACGCGGGCAGAAGTCCCTCTGTGGCCAAGGTGCGCACGCTTGGGGGGAGCGGCCCCGCCTTCTCGAACAGATGAAACGCCCCTTGTGGAAGGAATTTCTCCTCGTGCACGCCGGTCTTGAACTCCCACGGGCCAAAGGTGCCACAAAGGTTGAACATAAAGTTCCCTGCGCCCACCCCGCCTAGGGGCACTCCTCGCTTGGCTCTGCCGGTGGCCCCGCGAGGATAGTTCCCTAGAGGGCGTGACCACGAGCAAGGAGGGATGGGCGAAAGAGGACGCGCCGCACGCCCAGCTCTGCCTGCGACCACCGCGGAGAAGTCGCTCTCGTTGCCGGAAGCATCCACTGCCGTGACGGCGTAGTAGCAGGTCTGGTCCGCTACCACCTGGCTGTCGACGAACTCCAGAATCGAGGTGGGCTGCCTCAGAAGTTGGGTGACACAAGGTTCGAAGATTCCCCCAGGGGAGAGGGCACGCCACACCCGGTAGCCTTGAATGTCCCTCTCCAAGTTCCGCCTCCAGCTGATGCGTACCCCGCCCTCCAGGGAACTGGACTGGAGGCCCTGAGGCGGATTGGGGGGGAGGCTGTCGAGCACGGTTGGTATCACGGCGATGGCCGCCAGTTTGGCATGGTCCGCACGTACTTCCGGCACCGTGAGGACGATCGTCCCGCCCATCGGGCGCACCACAAATGAGGTGTCCAGGGCGACATCGTGCCCGACAAGGGCGTAGAGATCGAGGTCATCCAGCATCAGAATGTCGTTGATGGCCACATCGAAGACGCGGCGACCAGGGGCAGTCCAGTAGAGCTCGCACAGCTTTAGCGTGACGGCATACACCCCGCTGTCCAGTCGGTCGTAGCGATAGCCGAGACTCGGCCCGTATCTTTCGGTTTGATAGAGCGGATCGTCTTCGGTGCCCGCGATACCGTGGGTGGTCGAGGCGACGCCGACACCCGCACTCAGGAAGCCCCAGCTCCCGGCGGTGTAGCGTTGGTCCGGGTACCACAGACTCCCCGCCCTGTCCACATACGGCGCAAAGGAGCCACAGCGGTGGCGAATTTCTCTAAATCCCTGCGCGTTCAAAGCACTGACCGGGACAAGAGTGACGCAGCTGCAGGCCACGACCCACGCCTTGAAACAGAGCCGCTTGATGTCACACGCCTGCGCCATGGTGGCCCTACCGCCTAAGCACAATGGGCGCCACCCGGCCTTCGGAGCCTACGAGAAGTTGGCCAAAGTATACCCCAGAAGCGAGGCGCTGGTGGTCTGCTCCGGTGCCATCCCAGACCAAGATAGTCCAGCCCATGGGCAGGGAATCGTCCACCAAGGTGGTGACCAGGCTGCCGGTGACGTTGAAAATCCGCAGGGCCACTCGCTGAGGTTCCACAAGCAGTAACGACACCCGGGTCCGCTCCCCGAAGGGATTTGGGTGACAGCGCGTCCAGTGCACCTTGTCGGTAACGCGCTCCAGGAGGTGACCCTGAGGCATCCCGCTCTCTATAAATCTGAAGCTGATCTGGTTGATATTGAAGCCGCCTGCGGCGATTCTAAGCGTCAACACATGGTTTCCTGCCGGCAGCGTGACCCTGCCACAGGGCATGGATGACCAGCGCTGCCAGCCTCCGGTGGCGGGAACGGCCAGCTGGGCGGTCAGCGGCGCGCGATCGAGGTCAAGGGTGAAAGCCCCGCCTGCTGCCGGGGCTGCCACCCGTGCACTTGCCTCATAGTCTCCGGCCAGGGCAACCTCTACCGTGTATTGGAGCCATTCTCCGGGCTCGAGCCACCCCACAGAGAAAGGAGGCCCGTCCGCGTCGCCGGACGTCTGAATGTCCACGCCGTCGTTGCGGAAGGCACCGCCTTTGTTCCAACGCGCCCCGCCAGGGCCGGTCGTGTTCTCGTAGTCGCTGTCAAAATAGGCGGTGCCCAGCCCGCCCAGGTCATATTCCGCGCAGGCGATGCTGCCAGGGAGCACATGCGTGCGGAAGGGGACGGCGCGCGCATCATGATCGGCCCGCGTGAGGGCATCGTGAATGTCAGCGCGGAACTGGCAACTGTCGATGTGCAGACTGCGCGCCAGACCAAGCAGGGCCACTGCCGCAAGCTCACGCGATGGCCTGGAGGCCGTCCCGGCCCAGTAGTCGAGGACCCGCTGATAGAGCGGTGAGATGGGTACGGAATAGGGACAAGTGGTTGCCTCCACCTTCTTGTGCGTCCACCAACTCCAGCCGATGCCATTTTCCTCCATCAAGCGCAGGCAATCCCGAAGCCAGACATTGGAGTTCTCGCCCGTCTCGCCCAGCCACAAGGGCACGTTGTACTGACTACGAAGCCGAAGGTAGGACAAAATGGCCTCGCGGCTGTTCACGTTCCAGTACTTGTGGAAAGCATAGGCCATGTTCCCGTCGAACGGCGGCGTGAGGGAAGAAAAATCGGTGGCGTACCAGTTCCCTTCGATGAACAGCAGATGGTTGCCGTCTACTTCGCGAATGGCCTGGGCGATGCACATGTACAACAAACGCAGCTCGGTCGTAGAGTGCCCGGAGGGGAGCACAGGCTCATTGAGGAGGTCATACCCCCCGAGCCATGCCTCCTCCGCATAGCGAGCGGCGATGGCGCGCCAGATTGTCACCGTCAGGTCCTGGTTTGCCGGGTCGGTCCACAGACGGGCCTCGACGCCGTCACTGTCGCTGATGTTGTCCTTGTTCTGGCCGCCTGGGGCACAGTGCATGTCCAGAATCAGGTAAACACGGTGAGTCCTACACCAGGAGAGGATCCGATCGAGCAGTTGGAACCCCTCTTCGTCGATCTTGTCGTCCTTCCACAGGAGGCGATAGTGAAACGGCAGGCGCACAGAATTGAAACCCCAGGCAGCGATCTGGGCGATGTCCTTTTCGGTCACATAATTGGCCACATATGTTCTGTAGAACTCTTCGGCCTCTCTCTCGCCGATCAGCTCAACGATGCGGCTGCGAATGGAGGATGGCGAGCCGAAACCGGGGATATGGAGCTGGTAGCCTTCCTGGACCAGCCAGCCCCCGAGGCCAAAGCCGCGCAGGAGCACTTCTCGCCCGGTGGCGTCGACAATGACTCGCCCTTGCTGGCGTAAGAAAGGGTGACCAGGTGTGCTCATTGTCAATGCGCTCACCACAGCCAGGAGGTATGCAGCGCAACGAAGCGTCACCGGCACCAAACCTCAGTCTGACCTACTTGGCCTCAGCAGCCTGACGCACGCAACATTCAGGCCAAAAAAGGCCGGCAATAATGAGCTTGTGCGTTAAGGACTTAGCCGGGGCGCGAAGGCACTGTAGAGGCGCAAGCATTATCATGGTGATAACGGGGATTATCCTGTCGAGAACAGGGGGAGCGTCGTTTCACTGGCGAGGGTACTACTTCAACTCCAACTCTTTGCAGAGGCGGTGGAAGTTGGACGGGGCCAGTCCCAATGTGCGCGCCGCCACTGCATCAGAGCGGCTCTGACTGCGGACAAAGCGGAGGTACTCTCTGCGGAATTGCCGCTCCATCTCGCGCAGGGGGAGGATGTGCTGGGGATCCCACGGCCAGCGCGGGGAGGTGTCCTGCGGGTACATGGGGCGGTGCAGACCCAGGGCCGCTTGGACCTCGGGCAAGGTGATGACGCTCCCCCCGTTGATCAGGAGGCGTTGCAGGACATTCTGGAGCTCGCGCACGTTGCCCGGCCAGCGGTAGGCCACCAAAGCCTGCATGGCTTCTTCCTCCACCAGCGGCGCAGGGCGCCCCATGTCGGCGCTGAAGCGTCGCAGATAGTACTCGGCAAGCACAGGGATGTCCTCCGGCCGCTCGCGCAGCGGAGGAGCGGTAATGGAAAGGACATTGAGGCGGTAGTAAAGGTCTTCGCGGAAGCGCCCCTCGCGCACCAGCTGCTCCAGATCCTTGTTGGTGGCGGCAATGATGCGCACGTCAACTTTGTGGCGACCCGTGCGGCCGATTTTGTCGATTTCCCCCTCCTGAATCACGCGCAAGAGGGTGGATTGGGCAACCAGCGGGATCTCGGTGATCTCGTCCAAGAAGAGAGACCCTTTGTCTGCGACTTCGAAGAGGCCTTTTTTGCGCGCGATGGCGCCGGTGAAGGAGCCTTTCTCGTAGCCGAAAAGCTCGCTCTCGATCAGGTGCTCGGGCAGGCTGCCGCAATTGACAGGGACTAAGGGCTCATGTCGGCGGCGGCTGAGGTAGTGAATATTGGCCGCCACAAGTTCCTTGCCGGTGCCCGATTCGCCCCGCAGCAACACGACCGCGTCAGTCTCGGCGCAGCGACGAATGGCCTCGCGCAACTGCTCGATGGCCCTAGACACGCCCACAATTTGCTTCTTCTGGAGGATTTCCTGGACTGCGCTCTGCAGGCGCGTGTCCGCCCGGCGTCGGGCCTTTTCCAGCAGGCGCTTCTCGTAGGCGTTGAAAATGCTCAAGACGAAATCAGTGGGCTGATAGATGAACCCTTCGATGTCGTAGGGGTACTTGGTGCAGTACCACATGGCCCCCGCTTCCAGAAGGCGGTTGGCAAAGTCGAAATCGGCCACATTGGTGGTCATCTTGGTGACCACGATGACCTGCAGCGTGGGGTCGAGCTCCTTGAGCTTGGCAATGAGGTTCTCGCCCTTCAGCCCTCCGGCGATCTGGTAGTCCATGATGACCACGTCATAGTCGCGTCCCTCGTTCATGAGGGTGATGGCCGCTTTGCCATTGGATACGGTGTCCACAATGCGGATCCGCTCGGCCACCGGGCGCAGCGTGCGCTCGATGCGCCGGACGTCATAGTCCTCGTCCTCGATGAGGAGGACCTTAATGGGCTCCTGCGATGGAAGTCTCACGCTCTACCTCGTGGGGGATGGTGATGGTAAACTGGCAGCCGCGGCCAGGCAGGTTTTCTACGTCGATCCCCCAGCCGCAGCGCTGGGTGCAGAGCTCATGGGCGATGTAGCAGCCGTAGCCGCTGTTACCTTGATTACTCTTGGTGGTAACGCTCTCAAGAAAGATGCGGCGCACCCCGTGCTGGTCTTTCTCCAGCAGATCGGGACGCACACCGGGGCCATTATCGGCAATGGTCACCAGGGTGCGCTGCAGTTCAGGCTGATACAGCGAGCGCACACGCACCACAAGATGGTCGTCGCCGCCGTGGTCGATGCTGTTCTGGATCAGCGGTTCGATAATCTCCCAGACCACAAACTCGTTCACCGCAACGGACGGTACCTTGTCGTCCAAGTCCAGGTCAATGCGAAAGTGCAATTGCCCGGCGGGAAGGCGCAGAAAGATATTGTCGACGATGAAGCGGATGACGTCGTTAACCGAGGTACGAAAGGCCGGGTTTCGGACCGTGTGCAGCGGCGGTTCGTACCACTTCATGTCATATATGACCCGCGAGATAAAGTTGGCGTACTTGCGCACCCGGTGCCGCACCTGCTCCATGTTCTCCGGAGACAGGAGTTCCAGGTCTTCTTTGATGAAGCCCATGACCTTTTCCGCCTTGTGGTGGGTGTGGTAGATGCGCTTGGCGAACAGCGCCTCCTTTTGGTAATGCATGTGCTCGCGGATCTGCCGCTCCCTTTCCTGGAAGAGCAGCTGTTGGGCCTCGTCACGCTCCTTGACGGTGTAGGAAGAGATGTAGAACATGGCCAGAAAGCCCAGGAGGATCAAAGCAATCGAGATCAGACCGGTCTGGTTGTATCCGGCAAGGATTTCCGCGCTCACCAGGTGGAAGTCGGGTTTGCTCAGCATGTACAGGGCGCCGAAGTATTCTCCTTTGGGCACAAGGGGCACAAAGACATGGAAATCCTCGCTCCCTTCCAACCGGCTCAAGGTCTGTTCAGAGGAGATGAGCTGGGGAGCAAGCTCGTGGTACAGGTGCACAGCCCGCTCGTGGGGGCGGTCCGGTGGAAGCTGGGCCTGGTGGCTGACCACATACTCGAAGAGCACATGTCCGTTGTCGATGGGCACCACGCGCTCGCCCGCAGAGACGAGGATGCACACCTCTTGGACATGTTGCTGGAGCAGCTGCTGGCTGAGGATGATGCTGAAGGCCTGGACGATCTTTTTCGCACTGGTCTCCTCAATGCGACGGCTTTGCAGGGCGGTCTCCAGGACCAGCTCGAAACCGGAGGCGGTGAGATTCGCCTGCCGTTCGGCAAAGTCGCGTTGATACCACTCCTGCGCGTCATCCAGGAACCCTTTGAGGGCCCGCTTTTGGGCCAGGGTGGCGAACAGCTGGAACAGGACAAGCACGGCGAAGGCGACCGTGAGGTGCCGCAGTTGAAAGTGATACTTCCGCACCTTGTCCAGCAAGCGAGCAGGAGCGCCTGCCATCTCATACCCCCTCTTACTTGATGAGTACCTGTTTGCTATTGATGAGCCGCGTGGCGCGGGCCAGCGCCTCCGGCGCCGAGAGCTCGTTCCGTATGGCCAGATGCGCATAGTAGGCGATGATATCGGAGATCTTCGTATAGTCCACCAGGTAAGGACGGTGCACGCCAAGGGCCAGCAGCTCATGGTAAAAGGCGAGCTCCTGGTGGGCGGCAAGGAAGGCCGTATCAGCATAGATTCCTTTGGTGATGGGAATATAGCCCCCTGCCACGAAGAGGAGCTTCTGATTCTCTGGCAGCAGACAGTACTTGATGAAGGTGACCGCCGCCTCGGTCTTGGGGGAGTAGCGGGAGATCATGAAATTCCAGCCGCCGTAGACGAACGCGCGATCGTGGCCGGCGAAATGAGGCAGGGCGGCAAGACGGAGGTGGGCGAACACGCTGGTATCGGCGACCGCGTTGCGATAGTGCTTGAGAAAGCCAGGCCAGCCGCGAATGAAGAGCGCATCATGTTCCAGGGCATAGAGATAGCCTTCGTATTCGTCGAACTTGGTCACCTCCGGCGGTGCCATGTGGTAACGGTGCACCAAGTCGGTGAGCAGGCGCAGCGTGCGCACCACCGGCGGCCTGGTCAGGTCAATGGTATCCCGCGCAGAGATGGTGTACCCCTGTCCGGCCATGCCTTCGTACAGGCTGCAGACAAGCCCCTCATAGTTGTCTGCGGGGAAGATGTAGAACGGGTGGTTCAGGCCCAAAGCATCGCAGCGACGTTTGAGGGCGATGAAACTCTCCCAGCTTAGGGAGTGGCGCAAGGAGTCCATTATGGCTGCCGCCCCTGGAAGGCGTTGCAGGAGATCCTGGCGGTAGTACATGACTCCCACGTCGGTGTAAAGAGGGATGGCCACCAGCCGGCCCTGCCAGTAGCACGACTGCAGCGCGTGGTCCAGGATGGCCTCGCGTTCGGCAGGAGAAAAGTATTCCTCCAGCGGTTGGCACCAGCGGGCAAAGCGTGGCACCCAGATGATGTCCACAGTGAAGACGTCGATGCGAGCGCTCTTGCTGCGCATGGTGCGCGCCAGAAGCTCTTTGCGCTCGTTGGTGCTGAACTTGGTGAAGGGGAGATCGATGGGCATCACCTGGATGCGTCCCGCGTATTCGGCGTTGAAGCGGTCGATGATGAGCTGATGGGCGCGGGAGATGTTGTCGGCGTAGTAGAGGGTAACCGGAGCCTGTTCGGTGGGGCGATAACTGCTCGTGGGTAGGAGCAGAAATGCGGCCAGTACTATTGCCGCCAGCCCCAGAGAGATGACGATATAGCCGGAGCTCCGCACCACTTTGCCGCCGGTGGCAAGGAGACGCCGCAACCGGTCAGACATGGTCCTTGTCCTCCGAAGTGGGACAAATCGCGCTGTGCCAGGCACCTTTCTGCAGGCACCATCGGGCACGGCCATCTCAAATATACAAACGCACCTCCTGGCAGTCAAGGCAATTATCGCTTGCCCGGTGGCCGGGCCATCGTTCAGCGCTTGGCGACCCCTTTCCCCGCTTGTGGCGATGGCCACTGGTTCTGAGGGTGGGGGTCTGCCCATGCGCGCAGGGGCAGGGGGCCCACCTCCGGGCTGGTCTGGGGCGGGACTCTGCACAGGTCAACCGGCGGGCCAGAGTCTGGCGTAAAAGAACAATTGACATTCCGGCAAATTTGTCTTACATTTTCTCCGAACCAGAGCAATGGCCTCGGGACTCAGACGAGAGGGTGTACGGTGGCTACAACAGGAAAGCGCCTCTTTCTTGTGGACGGATCGGCGCTGGTTTTCCGCTCTTACTATGCCTTCATCCGCAACCCGCTGATCAATTCAAAGGGGGAGAACACCAGCGCCGTGTATGGGGTGACCGGCTCGCTGCTGAAGATTGTCCAGGAGGAGCAGCCTGACTACCTGGCCGTGGTATTCGATCGTCCTGAGCCCACGTTCCGCCACCAATTGTACGAGGAGTACAAGGCCACGCGGCAGGAGGCGCCTGCCGACCTCGTTGAGCAGCTACCACGAGTGCGCCAGGTGATCGAGGCGTTGGCCATCCCCATTATCGAGATGCCTGGCTATGAGGCCGACGACATCATCGGCACCCTGGCCAAACGGGCCGCGCAGGAGGGACTGGAGACCTACGTGGTGAGCGGCGACAAGGATTTGTTGCAGCTGGTGTCGCCGTCCATCAAGGTGTACAACCCACGCCGTGCCGGTGAGGCGGTAGAAGTGCTCGATGAGGCCGCTGTGGAAGAGAAGCTGGGGGTGCCGCCGGCGCGGGTGATCGACTACTTGGCTTTGGCCGGCGATGCCTCGGATAATGTGCCAGGCGTGCCGGGTATCGGTCCCAAAGGGGCTGCGGCGCTGATCAAGGAGTTCGGCGACCTGGATACGCTCTTGCAGCGGCTCGATGAGGTCAAGAGGGAATCGGTGCGCAAGGCCATCGCCGAACACCGGGCGGAGTTGGACCTCTCCCGGCGGCTGGTGACCATCGACTGCAATGTGAGTCTTGAGATCCCATTCGCCCAGCTGGCCCGGCGCGAGCCAGATACGGCGCTTCTCATGCGCCTGTTCTCCGAACTGGAGTTCTCCTCTCTGGCGGACCAGTTCGCGCAAAGGCAGCGGCAGGCAGTTCGCTACCACACCGTGAGCACCGAGGCAGAGTTTGAGGAACTCTTGACGCGCCTGCGGGCCGCAGGGAAGTGGGCCCTCGACTTGGAGACCACCTCCTTGAACCCAATTGATGCGGAGATCGTGGGGTTTTCCTTCTCCTGGAGCGCGGGCGAGGCCTACTACGTCCCGGTGCGGGCGCCGGCTCTGGACTTTACCTCGTGGGCCTCTCCAGCCGAGCTGGTGGGGCGGCTCAAGCCCCTGCTGGAAGACCCCGCCCTGAAGAAATGTGGCCAGAACATCAAGTTCGACATGACCGTGCTGAAGGTTGCCGGCGTGACCTTGGCGGGCGTGGAGTTCGACAGCATGATCGCCTCGTATCTGCTGAACCCCTCGGGGCGGCAGCGCAATCTGGATGTGCTGGCCCTGGAACACTTCGGCCACAAGAAGATCTCCATCACCGAGCTGATCGGCAGCGGCAAGAAGCAGCGCAGCATGGCCGAGGTGCCGCTGGCTCAAATCGCCGAATACGCGTGTGAGGATGCCGACTTTGCCTGGCGCCTGCAAGAGAAGCTGGCGCCAGAACTCCGCCAGGCAGCGCTGTGGGACTTGTTCGAGCAAGTAGAGATGCCACTGGTGCCAGTGCTGATGCAGATGGAACTGGATGGAGTCTGTCTGGACGTGCCGTTTCTGGAGCAGATGTCGCGCGACTTGAGCCGGCAGATGGAACAGCTCATGGCGCAGATCTACCAGCAGGCCGGCGAGGAGTTCAACATAAACTCCACTCAGCAGCTGGGCAAGATTCTCTTTGACAAGTTGAAACTGCGCAAGGTGCGGCGGACCAAGACGGGTTATTCCACCGACGTGGGCGTGCTGGAGGAGCTGGCCAAAGAGCACCCTTTGCCGCGGACTATTTTGGAGTACAGGCAACTGGCCAAACTCAAGTCCACGTACGTGGATGCCCTGCCGAAACTGGTCAACCCCCGCACTGGGCGCGTCCACACTTCTTTCAACCAGACGGTCACCGCCACCGGGCGCCTCTCCTCCTCGGACCCGAACCTGCAGAACATCCCCATCCGCACCGAGGTGGGGAGCCAAATTCGCAAGGCCTTCATCCCCGCCGACGACGACCACGTCATCCTCGATGCCGACTACTCGCAGATCGAGCTGCGCATCATGGCGCACCTTTCCGGCGACAAGCGACTGACCCAGGCCTTTTTGGACGGCGAGGATGTCCACCGCCGCACGGCCGCGCTGGTGTTCAAGTTGGATCCGGAGGAGGTGACGCCGGAGCACCGCCGGCGGGCAAAGGAGGTCAACTTTGGCATCATGTACGGCATGGGGGCTTACGGGCTCTCAAGCCGGCTGGAGATCCCCGTCGAGGAGGCCGAGGCCTTTATCGCCGCCTACTTTGCCACCTACCCGGGGGTGCACCAGTACATCATGCGGACCCTGGAGCAGGCCCATCGGCAAGGGTATGTGACCACGCTGCTCAACCGGCGGCGTTACCTGCCGGAAATCAATAGCGACAATCGCCGCCTGCGGGAGTTCGCCGAACGTACGGCTATCAACATGCCCATCCAGGGCTCGGCGGCAGACCTCATCAAGGTGGCCATGATTAACATCAGCCGGGCCTTGCGCGCGGGCGGGCTCAAGACCAAGATGATCCTGCAGGTGCACGACGAACTGGTCTTCGAGGTACCCAAGGAGGAACTAGACCAGGTACGCGAACTGGTGCGGCGCGAGATGGAGCAGGCCATCGCCATGAACGTCCCTGTCAAGGTGGACATTGGCGTGGGACGCAACTGGCTGGAGGCGCATTGAGCCTTGACGGCAGGCCCAGTCGCGACGTCGGGCACTGGTCATTCGCAGAGGAGCGTGCCTTTGACTCAGCACGCGACACGCAGCAGGCAATTTCGCTCGGAATTCGCTATGACCAACCAAGATCGAAGCAAGTGGCATGAGGATGAAGTGGTGTTGACCATCCCCAGCGATGCGCGCATGCTAAAGATTGCCCGCGCCACCGTGAGCCACCTCTGCGCCCTCATGGGTTTTGTCAATGTGGACAAGAATAGCGTGGTGCTGGCGGTGGACGAGGCGTGCTCAAACATCATCAAGCATGCTTACGGTGGTCAACCCGCTCACCCCATCGAGCTCCGCTGCCGCATGTACCCGGACCGCCTGGAGGTGCGGCTACGCGACTATGGCGACAAGACTGACTTCACCACCTTGCAAGCACATGGCGCGGCAGACGGCACGCTGAAGGGCTTTGGCCTCCACCTCATCCGCACGCTCTTGGACCAGGTAGAATTCAGCAACGATCCGCTCCAGGGGAACCACCTGCTGTTGGTCAAGCGTAAACACTGACACCCGGCGACGGCGGCCAAGGCACGCCGAGGCCGCCACTACGCCAGGGCAAGGACGACGGGTCGGGGGCAGTCTGGCGCTGAGGACCTGATACGTGCGCCACGGTGCAGTCCATGCAGGGCGCCGGCTGGTTTCTCCCGCACCGCCGTGCGTTCATGCTCGGTTTGTGCTGGCACCGGGGCGGCTTGGCAGCGCCAGGATGCCGCCGCGGGCATACCATAGCCCCGCCTCGGCGCAGGTAGCGTGCTGCCCGCAGACAGAGTGCGCGGCCGCACCTTTCTGGAGAGCATAGCAGATGTCACTATGTCCGGCTCCTTCCCCCACTTACCTATGGCGATACCTGGCTGGGGTGCGGAGTTTTGCCTGCCTAGGTGGCGCGCTCCTGCTGCTGGCCGCCTGGGCGGGATGTGGCAAGCGCCCCCTTCCGGAGACTACCCTCGCGGAGATCGAAGGCGAGGAGATCACAGTAAAGGAGTTTGCCCGGGAGTTTCTCTTTCGACCCCAGTTTCATCCTGCCAGCAAGGGCAGCCAGGCGATGCGGGAACAGTACGAGCGGCTGGTGGCGGAGTATTTGCTGGCGCGCGAGGCCGAGCGGCGCAAGCTGCACCGCGACGACCGCATGGTCCAGCGTCTGCGTTGGTTTGAGCGACAGGCAATGCGGGAGGAGCTCTATCGGCAGAAGGTGAAGGAACAGGTGCAGGTCAGTGAGGCCGAGCTTCGACAGGCCTTTGTGCGACGGCACACCACCCTGCAGGTACGACACCTGGTGGTGAGTAGCGAGGAGGAGGCCTGGCGCCTGCGGGCCCGACTGGAGGCCGGCGAGCCCTTCGAGGTTGTGGCCGGCGACATACCGCCCCTTCCCCACATCGGGAGACAGACTGGAGAGCCAACCTCGCTGCGCTGGGGCGAAGCCGATCCGGACCTTGAGCAGGCCGCATATGCCCTCAAAGTCGGTGAGCTCTCTTCTCCTGTCAAGAGCGGGTGGGGATTTCACCTCATCAAAGTGGAAGATGTGCGCAGAGAGGTGTTCCTCACTGAGGAGGACTTGCAAGCGGAGCGGCGCAAACTGGAACGGATCATCCGCGCGCGCAAAGAGGATCACCTGGGGCGGGAGTATGCGGCCTCGCTGCTCAAGGGCATTGAGGTGCGCGTGCGCGGAGAGCTTTTTGCTTACCTGGTAAATAGCGCGCGGGCTTCCCTCCGCGATACCACAGCGCAGCTGCCAGGACGACTGCCCGTCCTGCGCGATAAAGAACTTGGGGAGGTCAAAGGGGCATTGCACGACCGCCTGGATGAGGTCTTTGTCTCCGTGGGTGAACGTTCATGGACTCTTGGGCAATTCCTGCAGCTGGTGGCCTCCATGCCGTTGGATCGGCGCCCGCACATGCACCGGCCCGGGCGCTTCCGCCAGGAGCTGCAAGAGTTGATTCGCGACGAGTTCCTCGCCGACCAGGCGGCGAAGGAGGGCTTGGGCAGACACCCGGCCGTGCGCGCCGAAGTGAGACGCCAGCGCCGGATCCTGTTGGCAGCCCGCATGCACAGCCTGCTCACCGATACCTTAACCCTGCGCCAGGGGGAACTACGTGCCTACTACGCGCGGCGTCAAGAGCGCTACCGATTGCACCAGCCCCTGGAAGATTTGGGCCCGGAAGCACTGGAGCTCATGCGTGAAGACGCCTTGCGCGCCAAGGCTGATAGCGTCGTGAGTGCCTTCGCGGCGCAACTTCGCGCCCGCGCCAGGATCCGGCAGAACCAGGAAGCATACCAAAGGGCCTTTGAAGAGGTTGGCGGCCACCATGCCTCCTTCATCAAGGTGCTGCCAGCCGGACCGTGAGCGGGTGCCACTGCAGGAGCGGTGCCTTTCGCTCTCCCATCTGCAGGGGAGAGCGTAAAGACCGGCGACTTTGCTGGTTCGGCGATGGATCTCCAGATGACGGAAATCTGAGGCCTCCTTCAGAAATTCGTGACAAATAGCAGAAGCGACCGCCCCCAATGGGGTTTCGCACGCGCGTCCGCGGCCTGGCGCCAGGGTGGGCTGATGGCACGCTGGTTGCATGCAGATGCCTCTGGGGGTGAAAGGAGGCCGTTATGCGTCTGCGTGCGCTGGTTTTTGCCTGGGCATGGTCCTTGGCGACGGTTCGGCTTGCGGCGGCGCCTGAGGATGGCGCCCAAGTGAAGTGGGGTGAGGCGCGTACCCTGCTGGCGGGTGCCTCCGCACCTCCGCGCCTGTTCGTGCTCCCCACCGGTACGCTCCTCAGATCTTTCGAGATATCGCTCGCGGCGGGAAGCTCCTATGGTGTGGCGGGCGGTGGTGGTACGGTGGCGCGGGCCTCGTTCGGCCTCGGCGGCGTGGCAGAGGTGGAGTTCTCCACAACCGAAGTGGCCAACCAGTTGAGTGGCCAGACCACGCGCCTGCCCACACGTGCCTTCAAGATGGGACTGACACCCGAGTGGCTGCGCGGCCGATGGTATGTGCCAGACGTGGCCGTGCAGCTGTGCACCTCCAATTGGGGCGAAATGGTGCGCCGTGGTGGCTATATGCCTGCAGAGGTCAAGGCCACGGATGCGCTCGGCAATCGGCTCACCGCTGCGGCGCTGGAGAGCCGGGTGAGCACGCTCTCGCTGGTGCTGAGCAAGGGGGGAAAGGTGGCCAGCATGCACGTGGGCCTCAACCTGGCGGACGTGCGCACCCGACGCGGCACGCAGTGGCTGCACAATGAAGCGACCTCCACTACTATCGTCGTGGAAATTCCCGAGCTCAAGAAGCAAATCTATGGCCCAATGGGGGGCTTCACCCTGAGCATGAATCCGCGCACGCAGCTCATGCTGGAAGTGAGCCCGGTGCCGGAGGTCCGTTATCTGGTTCAGCAGCGGGCGGTGCTCGTACGCCGGGTGTGGCGCGGTGTTGGTGGGGTGCGCTTCTTCCTCGGCTCCTGGCTGAGCTGGGACACGGGCGTCCGCTATCAGAGCAACTTCGACGGCATTGCCGATGCCCGGATCGAGATGAGCCTGAACATGATTCTCCCGCTCACGCACAACCGTACCTAGATGCGACGATGGATGCCGTTTTCTGTGTCCGCAGGTGTGCGACATGCAAGTGGTTGGCAAGGAACCAATCGAGCTGGGAGTGACCGCATGGGACTGAACAGGGTAGCGCAAGCGCTGGTCGTGGTCGCCCTTCTTGCTGCAGCAAGCGCTGGCTGGAGCCAATACTATGGCGAGCAGGTGGTCGAAAAGTCCTTCGAGCAAGAAGAGTTCTTCTTCCTTCCCCATAATCTCCTCCCCTATGGCGTCGGCGCTTTCAGGAATGTGGCCCCGGGCCTCATAGATGAGCCGCTCCTGAACGCGGCGGTCAACCCCGCCTGGCTGTGCCACGCGGATCTGGCTCGCCCCTATCTATACCTGGACTTTCGCAATACGCATGTGGCCCAAGAAAAACAGGGTTACGTCTGGCCGGGCATCTACGCTGAAACCCGGGCGGCCATGGATGTCATGCCCTACCCGTGGTTCTATGTGCAGACACGCAAGCTGGCCGAACCCATCTTTTCTGGAGGGGTGCTGGCGCGACCTTTTGGCCAGAGACTCTCGCTTGGGCTCACTTATCAGGCTGTGCTTCAGGATCAGGCCTACTACGGCATTCCCCAAGACATCTACCGCGCGCGAGGGGGTCTGGACTATGCAGGCCGCACCACTGCGCGGGCTGAGGACATCCCCATCGTTGACCGCTACCGAGGGACGGACGAAATGCACGAGGCGGGCCATTTCCTCAGCCTCCTAGTTGGCTACCAGCTCCTGCACCGCCTGTCCCTGGGGGCCAAATTGAATCGCTCCACCTTCGAGCTCCAGGGGACGTTTGGCTCGCAAAACCTTTGGGAAGGGTCTTGGCCTGGTAACGAGTCCCTATGGCGCACCAGCGAAGAGCGCACGCAGGACTACCGCCACTGGGAAGGGGTTGGAGGGCTTTCCTACAAAGCAAGCAAAAGCCTCCGCCTGGGAGTGGTCTTGGGTCACCTTTGGGGCGACGCCGTGCAGTCGCTCGGCCGAGCTGACAGCTCCTTTTGGCGCTACCGGAGCCCGGGCACGAGCGATTCCAGCCGGTACCTGCAAGGGGCCACCGTCCAGCAGCAGTGGGATCACCACGGCAAGACGACCTACGGCGCGCTCACGCTGTGGTCGGAGCTCAGCCCTGCACATCTGCTCACGGCCTACTATCTCTACCTTTCGCAAAGGACGGAACTGTCTGTCGCCTCGGCCACGCGCGACACTTCCTTCTCTAACTACTTTTACACCTGGGACGGGGACTGGTATCTGGGGCAAGGCAAATGGGCGCTGCGCGACGTGCGGGACGGAGGGGGTAAAGGGCCGCTCACCTTGCACCGTGTGGCCGCGACCGTGCACTGGCGGTTGCAGGCTCGCATGCAACTCCGCCTGGGCGTGAACTATGAGCGCAAGAAGAGGAGCATCGCCACCAGCGAAGCCGTGCGCGCCAACCGGCACAGCGACTCGTGGTATGGAGGTAGCCGCGCCGCCGAGTGGCGGTCGTTTCAACACATCGACGAGGACAAAACCCTTTACTGGGACTTTTGCGCGCGGGAGACCACGGTGCAGATTCCGCTAATCTTTACCTGGCAGCCGGCACAGCCCGTGGAACTGCTTCTTGGCCTCAACCGTTCCATGAAGCAGTGGGACATCACCGATGTCACCACCGCCATATTCGCATTTCGCCAGACTATCCAGGACAGCGCGACGACGCGCAAGGCCAACTTTCGCGAACGTTACACAGAACCCCGGGAGAAGCGGAGCGAGGTCCAGACCACTTTTTTGGCCGGGATCACGGTCAAGCCTTCCGCGCGTCTTCCCGCCCGCCTGCTGGGCGTACCTCACTATGTGTCCGGTCCTGCTGGCATGACCTTGCGCGAGATGCAGTGGTGGTTGGCCCTGTCGCTCGAGTTGTAGGTTGCAGTGAGGAGGAACTATGTGGCGACGCCGAGGAGAAATTGTCCTGTTCACGGTAGCGCTTCTTGCCCTGCAATGCACGCGCGACTATTCCGTTGAGCCGGCTCCATTTCAGGTGCGCGAGCTGACGCCGCTAGAAAAGAAGCTCACCCAGGCCGGCAATGGCTTCGGTCTGAAGCTCTTCGCCGCACTGGCCCGGCAAGAGGCGAACAAGAACGTCTTCATCTCCCCGCTGAGCGTGGCGCTGGCCTTGGGCATGGCCTACAATGGCGCTGCGGGCTCCACAGAACAGGCGTTCCGCACCACGCTGGAATTGGGCGACCTGCCGGCAGAGGAGGTGAACGGTTCGTTCCGGAGCCTCATCGATTTCCTGCTCCAGCTTGACCCGTCTGTGATGGTGGAGATCGCCAATTCGGTCTGGTGTAGACTGGGCTTCACCGTGGAGCAAGAATTCATGCGACTGAATCGCACCTACTTCGGCGCTGACGTGCAGACGCTGAACTTTGACTCGCCCGGGGCGCCGGCAACTATCAATGCCTGGGTCAAGGACAAGACGCATGGCCGCATCTCCGCCATCGTTGATCGCATCGATCCGCGCACCATGCTCTACCTCATCAATGCCATCTATTTCAAGGGGACGTGGACGCGCAAGTTTGACCCTGCCCTTACCCAGGACGACGTGTTCACCGCCGCGGATGGCACGCGCCTGCCCTGTCGCCTCATGTCCCAGGAGGGCGAATTCTCCTACTTTGAAGACGAGGAGGTACAGGCCATCGATCTGCCCTATGGCAACCGCATGTACAGCATGGTGGTGCTTTTGCCCAAGGACGGAGGTGCGGTGGCGCGCCTGGCAGGAGACGTGGACGCGGAGAAGTGGGCCGCCTGGATGGGGCGATTCGCTACGCGCAAGGGCTACGTGCAGCTGCCCAAATTCAGGTTGGAGTATGAGGCCGGGCTCAGACCGGTGCTCTCAGCCCTTGGACTGGCGGAGGCGTTCACTGACACCGCCAATTTCACCCGCATCAACCGGCAAGGGGGTCTTTGCATCACCGAGGTGAAGCACAAGAGCTTTGTGGAGGTGGACGAGAAGGGGACCGAGGCGGCAGCGGTCACCGCAGCGGTGATCGGGGTAACCAGTGTTGACCCCGGCTTCTTCGTCATGCGCGTGGATCGGCCCTTCCTGTTTGCCATCCGCGAGCGGCATTCAGGCACGATTCTGTTCATCGGCAAGGTGTTCAGCCTGAGCTGAGGCCGGAGCTCTTAGCCCCAGCGCCGCTGCGCCATTCGGCGGCCGGAGGTGCGCAATGCGACATGTGCTGGCTAGCTGGTGGTGGGTGTGGGTGGTGTTCTGGTTAGCAAGAGCTGCTCAAGGGCAAGTGGGGCCTTGCGTCGCGGTCACCATGCCGTATGGCGGGAACCAGCCGGCATGGCGGGCGATGGGGGGAGTTGCGCCTGCCTTGGCGGATGAACTCCCCTCCGGTTCAGGGAATCCCGCCGGCGTCGCGTGGATCGAGCGAGTTGCCGTCGCCGTGGAGGGCCAGGTCACTCGGACTTGTCTCTCATTTCGACAGAGCAATGACGGCCAGACCCCCGACCCCACTTTCGCAGAGTGGTTTGTCCCCAGCCATTTCGGGATCGCTGTGCCTCTGCGGTTATGGGGGCGCGCCTTGGTGGTAAGCGCCGTGTACGAGGGCCCGGCGGCAATCGAATTTGACGGCACACATTTCCGCGCTGAGATAAAGGCGGAGAAAGAGGGGGCCGTGTCGTCGGTCTTTGTGGGTGCCGCCTGGCCGCTCTCCCGCAGAGTAACGCTCGGCCTCGGGGCGACAAAGTGGTTTGGGGAGCCGAGATGGAAACTCTCCTTGCCTGTTGGCCCCCTTGGCACCGAGAGCGGGCGGGTTGAACAGGACTACCAAGGGGTCGGCATGCATCTGGCCGGGCACATGCGCCGGTCACGCTGGTCCACAGCTGGTGTCCTCCACCTGCCGCACCGTTTCTTGAGAGGAGTGGCCCTGACAGGGTTCCCGAAGGAGGTAGAGGCGGAGTACCGCCTTAGCCAGGATTTTTCGGGGGCGCTCCAGCTGGGTCTGGCGTACGGCCAGAACCAGCGGTGGATGGTGTGTACAGCCGTTCTGCTGCAAAGGGGTGCCACTTTCCGCACGCAGGGAGATTCTCTGCGGCTGGATGAGCACGTGAGCGCGGCCAGCAGAATCGCGCTGGGGGCACAGTACCGCTTTGTGCTTGACAATGTGGGCATTTTTGCGTACATTTGCTATGCCATATCGCGGCTGCCCAAGGCGCAAGGGACTGACCTGCTGGGATTCTTCCAACTAGACCGCACCGATGATGACCTCCTGGCGCACGAGCTAACCCTGGGCGCCTCGGTAGAGGTGGGCAAGTGCACTTTGCACGTGAAGATGCAGTGGAACCAAAGCTCCTTTCTGGTCCGGGAGCGCGCATTGGCTCCTCCGGGGTCCTGAGTGGCGGCGTACGCCTCAAGTTTTGAGGCCAGACGCAATGTGCTCTCCTTGAGCCTCGGCGTCGCGACCACTTTGTGAGGCTGCAAGCGCTCTTGGTGCAGGCTGCCGCTGAGGGCAATGGTGAAGGCGGGCAGGGACGGGCCGGCGTCAGGATCGGGGTAAGAGTGGCCAGGCGCAGGTGGCAGTCTCGATCGGGCAAGCGCGGGCCTGCGGGAACCAGGGCTCAACCCTGTGGCTGGCCTTGCAGGAGTTGGGCGAGCAGGGGCTTCACCATACACACAGGGGAGGTCAGTTGCCATGAGGAAGCAGGCAGCGAAAGTCCTGGCGGGTGTGGCCGTTTGTCTGGGGATCGACCTGGGGGGCCTCCACGCGCAGATGATCGCCGACATCACCGCGCCTGTTCAGACCGAATTCGGCCTTTACCAGCCCTACCTGGTGGCGGTCACCCCGTCCATCCCGCCGTACACGATCACTCCCAATTTCAGCAACGTGGTCAACTTCACGAGCTTTAGCTTTTCCGAGGATGAGCTCGCTGTGCTTCGACAGCATCAGTTTGTCGTCAGCCCGCGGCGCGTGGGTGGCGGGGCCTCAAGCTACAAGGAGATCTATGACCTCTACCACGAATGCCGAGAGCAGGGGATCCCTATTCTAGTGACCACCGATGCTATGCTCCACACCTTCCACCTGTGCTTCGACTACATCCTCAAGACCTGTGAGCAGCGACGCTTCTTCGGAGACCTCAACCAGCTTCTGGATGCACTTCTTGACCAGGCCACGCGTGACTACCAGGCTGCCAGTGTTCCCCTGGCCCGGCAGGCGACAGCGCTCAACCTCAACTACTTGATCGTGGCCAAGGCGCTGTTGGACACCCAGTTCGACAGAAACGCTAATGTCCTCCCGCCAGAGGCGCGGCTCTACGACCAGGAGTTGGAACTCATCTACCGGCCTCCGGCCACGACGCAGTACCCAACCACGCTCTTCGGTCCGGACTACCTGGAGGACTATACCCAATACAAGCCTCGAGGCCACTACACCAAGAGCGACTCGCTAAAGCACTACTTCCGCGCCATGATGTGGTTGGGCAGGATGACCTTCTCATACGAGCAACCCGACAAGACGCTGGGCGCGCTCCTCCTCACCCGGGCGCTCAAGGCTGGGGTGGTGGGTCTGCGGAAAGCAGACGAGGTGTGGGTGAACATCTACCTGCCCACCGTCTTCTTTGTGGGAAAGAGCGATGACATCAACTTTTACCAGTACGACTCGCTGGGTGCAATGGTCTATGGCCGGGACTACCAGGCGCTCGCTGTGGACGCCCTGGCGGACACTGCTGCTCTGGGTGCCTTCATGCGCCAGGCGCAGAAGCTCCCGGGCCCGAAGATCGTGAGCGGTGATGCGATCCCCAACGGCTTTCGCCTCATGGGCCAACGCTTCATCCCCGATTCCTGGGTGATGGACGAGCTGGTGTTCAACAAACTCCCGGACCGCATCTGGCCGCGCGGCCTGGACGTGATGGCGGTCTTGGGCTCCCAGCGCGCCTACGAGCTGCTGGAGTGGGACCGCCAGCACTACACCGGCTACCAGAGGCGCCTTGGTATGCTGTGCGCCGAATTCGCGGCTTACCCGGCGGCCACCTGGGCGCAAAATGTCTACTGGAACTGGCTGTACCACCTGATGCCGCTCCTCTTTCCCAAAGGCCAAGGCTTCCCCGCATTCATGCAGTCAGTCGCATGGACCGACAAGGAGCTCTTCGCGGCCCTGGCCTCGTGGGCCGAACTGCGGCATGACACTATTCTTTACGCCAAGCAGAGTGGTACAGAGACCGGCGCCAAGCCCGCCTCGCTTTTGCAGCAGGGTTACGTGGAGCCCAACCCCTGGCTCTACGCCCGCCTAGCCTCATTGGCGCGTTACCTGCGCACCGGGCTCGATGACCGAGACCTGCTCTTCGACGAGTTTCGCTGGTCCTTGGAGACGCTGGAGGAACTGCTGGTTCAGCTCAAGACCATCGCCGAAAAGGAGTTGGCCGATGTACCTCTCACCGGCGAGGAGTACCAAACCATCTGCCACCTTGGCACGAGCATTGAGACCATTGTCAAGTTCTCCCCGTGGGCAGGAGGTGGCTTGCCCTGGGGCGAGGAGGAGGATGAGATGCCGGTGATAGCCGACGTGCACACCGAGCACAACAGTGGCCGGGTATTGGAGGTGGGGGTCGGCTATCCCTACGCAGTCTATGCCATCTGTCCGGTGGAGGGGGAGCTGAAGATTGTCAAAGGAGCGGGTTTTGCCTACTATGAATTTACCTCCGCCGAGCGGCTCACCGACGAACAGTGGCGCCAGACGCTGCAAGAGGGCGGACAGCCGTCCCATCCGGAGTGGGCAGCGTCCTTTTTGGCGGAAACTGCTTGGGCGCACCGTGCGCCAGCGCCTTACCGTCAACGCAAGGAGGGCATCTTTGGCCTGGTGGCGACGGTGAGTCCGGATACCGTGCGGGCGGGCGAGGTGGTGACGGTTTCGGTGGTGCCGAATGCCGCCGGGTATCCGCTGGTTGCGGCGCCGGTCCTCACGGTGGTGGCGCCTGATGGTTCCATCTTGAGGACGGTGACCACAACTCCCCAAGATTTTGGCTACCAGGCGACCGTGCGAACTGAGGATTTCCCGGAAGGGCTGATCTGGCTTGTTGCCGAGGGCGTGTGTCGCCAGTGGGCAGGTGCCGGGGACACGATACGCTACCGCACGCGCCTGGTGGTGCGTTCCGCACAAGTGGCTCCTGCCGGTCGGCAGACCGATCCCCGGGCCTTTGGCCTCTTTCCTTTGTACCCGAACCCTGGCAAGGGACCTGTCACCCTGCGTTACTCTTTGCCAGCTGCGGAGGTGGTGGAGCTCGGCATCTACGACGTCGCGGGCAGGTTGGTGCGCCTGCTGGCCTCAGGCCCGCGGAGCGGTGGGGAGTACCTGGTGCAGTGGGATGGCCAGGATGAGCGTGGCCAGGTGGTGCCCGCGGGGATCTACTTTGGCCGCTTGCGCGCGGGGGCTCAGGTGGCCCGCCAGATGCTTGTCTTGACGCGTTGAAAGTTGAGAGCGTGGGAGGATAGCCACATGAGGAGCGCCTTGGAGTTTGACTTTGTGTACCTTGTCCATCTCACCGAGGCAGGACTCAAGCCCTTGAGCCGCTGGGAGAAGCCCTTGCGGCCAGAGGGGCATCGTCTGCTGCGCCGCTTACACCTGCGCACCGCCTCCGCCGAGCGGTTGCTTGCCAACGGGAGCCGCACCAGGGAGTTGCTCTTTGCCCGAGCCGACCTGCCCATTCGCCTCTACCTGGAGCGCTTTTCCAGGCGCCCCATTACCCGGTCGGCAGAAGAACAGAGGCTGGAGGGGTTCCTGTTTGGTTATCCGCCGTGTTGCGTGGAGTCGTTCCTGCGCAATGGCTACCAACCCAATGGGCTGGCGGAAGAGGACCAGCGCCTGCTGTTCCACTGGGCCTGCCCGGACTGTGCGGTCACGCCGTTGCTGGTACCCCACTACCGGGAGGTGTTCGCGCACTGTCAGCGGGAAGTGACCTCTGGGGTGGAGCTTGCCCGCGCCACGGCCAGGCTGCCGCGATTGGCGGTCGCGGCCGGGATAGTTGCCGCCCTCACAGGCCTGGCCCTCAACCGAGCCGTTGCCCAGGACCCCCATTGGCTCCCACTCGCCCCCGGGCTGGACCTCAATGGCAACTACCTGCTCGACGGGGTGGAAGAGGGCCTGCTTGGTCTTTCCGCCGACACCCCCGCCCAGGCCCTGGCCGCCGAGGTGATGGCCGCGATCAATCGCCTGCCGCAGAGCACCACGCCAGGTGGCACGTACGTGGAGCACTTCCCGCTCTGGGGAGTAGAAAAGTGCAACGTCTGCGGGGCGGACATCAACATGGGTTTTGCCCTGGTGAGGAATGAGAGGTTGAAGGAGGAGATTGCCCTCCCCTACATCGCCCTCCACTACCTCGAACACGGGAGCCTGTCCTTTTCTGGGGAGCTCCACCAGGGCCGGGTACACCTGTTGCGATTGCTCCGCATTCTTGGCCTTTCGGACAAGGTGCACCTGCTGCGTCTGGATAGCCAGAGCGACGTGGATGACGACGGCCTGCCAGATGCCAGCGAAGCCCGGCTGGATTTTTCTCCGGCAACCGCGGACAGCGACAGCAACGGGGTGGTGGACGGCCTCGAGGTAAGTCTTGATTGGGCAGCAGAGATCAACGCCCTGCCCAGCGTGTGCAGCTGCGCCCCGCCGGAGGATCGCGTCTATCGCGTGGAGCATCAGGCGAGAGGCCTTGAAACCTGTACCATATGCGGCGAGCAGGTCAACATGGGGTATGTGGAGCTCGTGAACCCCATGGAACGCTTCGTGGTGGAGATGCCCTACATCGCCCTGCACTACCTTGAGCACGGCAGCTTCGCCTACGAGGGCGATGTGCACGGCCGCGGACTGGCCGAGCCGCGCGCCATCGACTGCCTGCTCCACTCCCCTGGCGGCTACCATCAGCGGGCGATCGAGGCGGACCACGACGGCGATGGTCTGCGAGACGAGGAGGAGGGCCTCCTGGCTACCGATCCGGGCGCCGCCGATAGTGATGGCGACGGAGTCCCGGATGGCCGGGAGCTGGCCTGGCAGCTGTACCAGATGGTGCAAGCGCTGCCAGAAGAGCTCCAAGCTGACGCTCCCTACCTGCGCCACTCCCAGCAACGGGGTGTGGAACAGTGCGCCATTTGCGGCCAGTGGGTCAACATGGGCTTTTTCCGGCTAGTGAACCCCGCCCAGAACGACTCGCTGGAGGTGCCGTACATCGGCTTGCACGTGCTGAAACATGGGGCGTTCACCTACGAGGGGACCCTGCACAGCAAGGGGCGAGTGGACCCAGTCCTCGTGGCCACGCTGCTGAATGTGCAGACCGGCTCCCTTACCCCCGCTCCCCAGGTGCCGTCTACCTTCCGACTTCAGGAGGCGCGCCCTAACCCCTTCCGCTCCCAGACCCAGATCTCCTTCGAACTTCAGAGCGCTGCCCTGGTGAAATTGGAGGTCTACAATCTGCTGGGCCAGAAGGTGCGCACGCTCCTGGAGGAGTGGCGGCCTGCAGGCAGTCATCGAGCGCACTGGGAAGGTCGTGACGCGACCGGGATGTTAGTCCCGCCGGGGATCTACTTCTGTCGGCTGATCGCAGGCACCCAGGACCAGAGCATCAAGCTGCTCTACCGTCGTTGACGGCAGCGGGCTGCGGAATTGGCGCCAGATGGCAAGGGGAGGCGCTCTGGCAAGCATGGGGGCCGAAAAAGAACAGTGGGCGCAGAGCATCGCCGAAAGCTCTGCAGATGGATCAGGGCCTGGATACCGAAGGGGGGTGGCATGGACAAGCAGGTGGAACCGGAGCACACTGGCAACGAGCCTCAGGCAGCCGGGCAAAGAAGCAGGCAAGGAGGGGTAAACAATGAGCGCACGAAACCTCTGGTGGTGTGCAACCTTGCTCAGTTTGGCCTGTGCCAGGCCGTCCCAGGGGCCGGGGTACGTGGGCACTACAGGAAAGCTTGTGTTCGGCTTCAACGAGAAGGGTAAAGTGCTCTGGAAACTACCGCAAGCAGGGGTGCGGTTGTCGGCCCTCTCTGATTCAGTGTGGGTTGGGGGCACGCCCGCTCCGGCAGCCCTTGTGGCCCTGGAGCCCAGCACGGGCAAAGAACTGTGGCGCTGGTCGGCCGAGGGCACACTTGTGGGGATGGGTTGGGGCAGCATTCCCCCTGACTCCATAGTGGTGGCCTGTACGGTGGAAAGGGCAACCGAGATGCTCCATGTCCGATTCCAGCCCCGCACCGGGGAGGTAGTGGCAAGCTGGACCCGCCCCAATGAACTGCCGTGGCAGGAGCCGCGCGAAGGGGCGATGTGTCCTGCTGGGCCAGTCCAACACCTCATCGAGGTCACCGTCTCCTCCACCACGGCCTTCGGCTTTGACCAGGAGGCAAAACTGCGTTGGAGCCTGCCGCTGCGGGGAGGGGATGCGCCTGACAAATCTCCGCTACGTGTTCTTGGAAACCGAGAGTGGGCTCAGGTCTGTGGACCGGCAGACAGGCAAGGTGTTGCGGGAAAGGGAATACCCTTCCCGCATAAGATTCACGAGCTGCGACGGAGACTATGTGCAAGTGACATTGGCCGATGGCAGCGCCTGGGTGCATGAGGCAGGGACAGGCGAACCGTACGTGGCGAAGGAGGGTGGAGCCGCAGCAACCACAAGGGACACAACAAGTGGCAGCAGGAGGTAACCATGCGCAGAGACCTGTCACTTGCGGCCTGCTTGTGCATTTTGGGAGCAGCGTTGGTGCTGAGTGCCCATCCCTCAGGCGCGCAGACCGGCGGGGAGCCGGTGTTGGTGGCCACCTCCCGCTCCCCGCTTGCCACCGCCTACAACAACGGCAGACGGCTGGTGAGAGACAGCCGCGATAACCGCTACCTGGTATATCACGACCTGCGAGGGAGCGAGCCCATCGTGTGCTTTGTGCGGAGTGCCGACGGCAGGGCCTGGTCGCAACCCGATACGCTGGCGGACGGGGTCTTTCCCTCGATTGCCATTGACCAAGGCGACCGGCTCTATGTCGTATGGCAAGAGGTCGACCAGTCAGGGGTCTTTTTCACCTACAGCCTGGATGGGGGTCTGTCATGGAAGTGGCCGCCCTCCAGGCTCGACCCGACGGCGGGAGCCTCGGGATGGCGGGGGCGCTTCCCTGTGGTGGAAGCAGGCGCCAGACGGGTGCATTTCGCCTGGCAACAAGAGGGGAGTGGGACCGCCGGCAAGTGGAGGTCCATCTTCTTCGCCTCCATGCCCCTCGATTCCTTGGAGGCGTGCTTCCCGGGTTCGGTGGCCATCAGCCAAACCGGGATTGATGCCCAATTGCCCTCTCTGGCCTGCAACCTCGCCTGGGAGGAAGGGCCTGTGCACGTTGTCTGGTGCGATTCCATGGCCTCTCGGGGGGGCAGCATCTCTTACCGCAAGACGGAGGAACGCACTGGCCTCTGGACACCCCAATTGCACGAGCCGGCCGTGGACCTGACAGCTGGGGGGTGCGCGGGGTCGGCCCGGCATCCGGCAGTTTCGGTGGGCGCGGGCGAGGTGGTGCACGTCGTCTGGAGCCACGACTGTGGCGGATTTCATAGCGCGCTCCTCTTTAACCCCAACAACCTCATGGACCGCTTTGACCAGGACGTGAGCACAGGACCCTGTGCCATGGTCTGCGTGGACGACATCTACTTCAAGTACAGCACCCTGGTGTGGGTGGCCGCCGATGAGATCTATTACATGCAAACCCGCGATGGAACCCTGCTCTCGTCTGAGCCCATCCCGGTGAGCGCGCTGGATGGGGTGCCCAGCCGCCATCGCAGCGTCTGCTACAAGTACTTCCGCGCCGATTCCCTGGACGTGGTGTGGACCGACGGCAGCGAGCCGCCGTACCGCATTTTCTACCGGCGCATGGAGAAAATCTACCGCGGGTCGCAGGTTGTGGAAGGAGCGCCCGCCGCTCTCCCGTCGGGCCTTGTGCTGGTTTCCAGTCACCCGAATCCCTTTAGGGCGACCACCCTCATCCGCTATGCACTGCCAGCTCCAGCCCTGGTGGGCGTGGAGATTTTCGACCTCAGGGGGCAAAGGGTGAGGACCCTGGTGAATGCCTGGAATGTGGCCGGGGAGCACCGCGTCTCCTGGGATGGCCCAGACGAGCTCGGACGCCCGGTGCCTGGCGGCGTCTATCCCTGCCGCCTGCGAGCAGGGGGTGCGGTTAGCTGGCGCCGGGTTACGCTTCTAAGATGACCCCAAGGCTTGGGGCTTGTTGGCAGCCACTGTCTCGCGCATGTGCCCTGGGGAGTGAGCTATGCCCAGGGCGCGCGGTTCGTCGTCGATGGGGGATCTCTTGGCTGGGGCGAGCTCCCACGCGGTGATGCCAGATGAGCCGGAGATGCTCCACCCGGAGCTCCTTTTGCACGGCCGCCGGTGGTTTCGCCTGTAACCGCAGACGCCACCTCGGTTACGTGGATGAGCGTGCCGGAGGGCCGGAGCGCACCCATCCGTGGCACACGCCAGTGGGCGCCGGCTCATCCCGGGTCCCAGGTTCACCGGAGGTGCCACAGGCCTTATGTGCCCACACCATTTCCTGGGCGCGGCAGGCACCATAACTCGTAGGGCTGGAGGTTGCAAGCTTGTCGGATGGAGTTCAGAGGGCGATGGCCCAGAGCCTGAGCTGGCGCGGTCGCGACGAACATGGCAACGACATGCCGAGCGGCAGGGGCTAAGAGCCCTGTGTTAATGTCTGAGCGTAGCTTCGGGAGGCTGCCATGAGAGGCAACCGTTACCAGGGGGTGCTGGTGACAGCGGTGCTGGCATGTTGCGTGCTGTTCCAGGCAGAAATCAAGGGACAGGAAAGCTCGCCGCTGGGCCGGGAGTTTGCCGTCTCCACAGGAAGCTGGCCTGCGGTGGTTGCCCTGACCGACGGGGATTTTGTCATCTGCTGGCAAAGTCAGGTGGCCCACTCCGGCTGGGGGGTGTACTGTCAGCGATTTGGACCAGAAGGGAGTAGGCGCGGAGCGGAGTTTCGCGCCCACACCGTAGCCAGTGCACGACACACCGAACCCGCGTTAGCTGCTCTTCCTGATGGCGGCTTCGTGGTGTGCTGGCACAGCTACTGCGCCGCGGAAAACCAGACCGATGTCTGGGCACAACGTTTTGCGGCCGATGGTAACAGCTCGGGGGTGCCATTCCGAGTGAACACCTACACCTCAGGCTTTCAACAACGGGCTGCAGTCGCTCCTCTGGAGGACGGAGGGTTCGTGGTCTGCTGGCAGAGCCATGACCAGGACGGATGGGAAGACGGGGTTTTTGCCCAACGCTTCCTAGCTGACGGCAGCGAGGTGGGCCCAGAGTTTCAGGTGCACAGCTGCGTGGAGGGGGACGAAGAGCTGGTGCAAGTGGCCCCTCTTGCTGACGGCGGCTTTTCCATTTGCTGGCACAGGTCCTGGGCTCCAGACGGAAGCCATAGCCGAGATGACATTCTGCTCCAGCGGTTCGATGCGCTGGGCGAAAAGCAAGGGCCTGAGATCGAAATTAGTGTTGGCGGCGTAGCCCCGTTCGCCAGGCCGGCCCTGAGCGCTCTGAGAGATGGGAGTGTAGTCATTTGTTGGGCCGGCCTGCCGTATCACGACTACCAAGACATACGGGGAAAGCGGCTGGAAGCGGAGGGGGCTCCTCTCGGAGCTGAATTTTGTGTGAACTCTCCCGCTGCGGCTGTCTGGAACCTTGAACCGGCGGCCACTACGCTGCGGAATGGCGACTTTGTGGTCTGTTGGCGGCGCTGGCCGCGCACCGGGGGGGATGGCCTGTCAAGGTGTGACATCTTCGCGCGGCGGTTTGCCCCAGACGGCACCCCGCGCGGGCGTGAGTTTCGCCTGAACGCGCGCTCCGAATTCGGTTCGCTGCCCAACTTGCCCAGTGTCGCGCCCGTGGCTGATAGCGGATTTGTGGCCTGCTGGCAAATGGGTGGCGGGGGCATAAGAGCCGTGTGCTGCCTGGCAGATTCCGTGGCAAAAGCAAGCGATTCCCTGCCTGCTCCCCGACCGGCGGCGTATCTTGCGCAGAACCATCCCAATCCTTTCAACACCTCCACGCACATCCGTTGGTGGCTGCCTCCGGCAGACGAGCCATGGCGGGTGGCGGTCAAGATCTTCAATCTCTGCGGCCAGGAAGTGAAGACCGTTGCTGAGGCTGTTCTGCCACCAGGAGCGCACACAGCGACATGGGATGGTGCGGACGCCTGTGGCAGGTCAGCACCCAGCGGGGTCTACCTTTGTCAGCTTGAGGCCGGAGGAGCAGTGGCGAAGAGGAAAATCCTTCTGGTGCGATGAAGAGCAGCTCCCAAACAGTGATTGGGCCGCCCATTCAACTCGGGCGCCTTTGTGGGCACCGACGAACACCGGGGAATGAAGTGGTTGGCACGTAGGGTAGAGCCGGCACCGGTTGGGCTGGAAGGGACGCACACAGGGCAAGGTATTCACGTCCGGCGTCAGGAGGCAGCTCAAGCGCGCGGATGGGTAGGCACAGCGTCTGGCTGGCAGTGCCGGCAAGCGAGCGCAAAACTCGTGCGATGAAGCAAGGCAATCTCGGCCTGCGGCGGCCGACCGGTTTCTAGCGCGGCCCGAGGAGGAAGCAAGGGGAGCCTGCGTGCACCGCGCCGCTGGAGGTAGTCGACATGTACTCGCGTATGCTAGGTGGTCTTTTGGTGCTCGGTCTCGGTTTTCTGCCCTCAGGGCAAACCCTGGAGCCAGGGGAGATTCCGGGGCCGCTTGCGATTCACGATGGACGTTTCGTGGCAAGAGGCGAGTGTTCGTGCTTCCGCATGCGGGAAACCGAAGGCGGCGCGTGGCCGGAGCTCGGCGTATGCGGCTCAACTGCACGCTGCCTTTCTCCCCATAAGCAAAGTCCGGTGGTCTGGGGTAGAGCCGCGCGGCTAGGGCCCTGTGGCGTTGGTGCAGACGCCCCCCTCATCTACTCCTGGTCGTCGCTTGACTCTCCTTGGGAAGCCACAGATCAGGGCCTGGGCCGATCGTCGGTCTATGCCACTAACGTTCTCGATGGCGACCTCGATTCGAACGGTGGCGGCGACACGTTCGCTGGCGGCCGCTGGGGAGTGTACCGCAGGGCCGCGGGCGCCGGGAAGTGGGAGAACGTCTGCGAACGGCTCTCGGCCTTCGTGGACGGCCTCAAGGTCGTTCCGGGTAGGCGCACCGCGTGGGCCGTCGGAGGGGGAACCTGCGGCTTCATCCCACTGCCAGCAGGAGGGAATGATGGAGGCACTACGTGGCAGGTGGGCGGTGCTCTGCCTCCGGATTCGTCGCTGGCGAACAGCTGCCAGACCTTCGCTTTCCATGCCAGCTGTCTGCAGAGTCTATGCGTGAGGATCCCCGATGCGATTGGGAGAGCCAGCAATGGGGGACTGACCCGGGGGCTTGTCCTCCCCGATCGTGAGACAACCTTCACCGGCCTGGCCATTGACTGGGGTGATTCTCTGCACGTCTGGGCAGGTGGCGGATGTCGCTTCTGGGAAAGCTTTGACGGCGGCCAAGAGTGGTCTCGAATGCACAGGGTGGATGGATCCGTTGCCCCGGCAGTGTACCGACCGGCAGCCGACGCGGCGACAGCAGGAGTAGTGTACATTGACGCTGGCAGCGACGTCTGGAGATACGAGCATCATTCGCTGTTCGGCAACGATGCAATCATCCTTACCCTGCGCTTGCAGGACGGGATCCGGCTGGACACAACACTGGCACAGGAGATCGAGCTGGCGTTGCAGGCGGCGCGGGAGGCAGTGCCCGCTGTGCGCACCATCCACGCCTTTCCTGACTATGAGCCGACGCAGCTGCTGGTGCAGGTGGACGCCCCCTGGGACCAGGCGTGGGCCCGTGGCGAGCTATTGACCGGCAACCCGGCAATCGACGCCCTCGGGCGCGAGTTCCTGCTGACCGACGTCGAACGCCTGGCGCTGTCTGGTCCGGCACGGTGGTGGCTCCTCACCTTCGTTCAGCCCTTGAAGGTGCCACTCCTGGCCCGCCTCTACCAGGACTGTGAGGGCGTAGTGACGGCGCAGGAAAACGGTTATGCCGGAGACGGGAATAACATTGAGGCGTTCAAGAAGAACTCAACCTGGCATTTCGCCTTCTCCAAAGGCTGGGGAGACTGCCCAGCGGGGTGCATCTTCCGGCTTTATTGGTACGTGACCGTGAGCGCTGACCTCTCGGCCACGCTTGTTGCCGAATGGGAGAGGGACTATTCGCAGCCCCTCATCCATCTCTGGAATATACCACCTCGCTACCCGGCCACGGTGTTCAGGAGCCTGGAAGACCTGCTCGGGTCATGTCACGCCCCTGAGTGGTGGGTGCGACGCCACGCGGTAGAGGTTGTGGGGCGACTGTTTGTCCACGACAGCCCCTGGGTGGGTGAGGACGTGCCGAACCTGCCACTGTTCCAGGAGCTGAAGTGGGGCGTCAGGCAGCAGCGGAGTCAGCTTGTTGCCCTGCTCCTCAGCTGTCTGGATGACCCAGACGAGGATGTGCGCGCGTCCGCACGTGTTGCCCTAAACCGTGCATTTGGACTCAGCGGAGGCGAGCTGGCCCTCTACTTCCCTCTGGCCGTGGGCAACTGCTGGCGCTTCAGTGGAGGAATGGTCTCGCAGGTCAAGGACACGCTGCGCCTGCAGGGGCAGCTCTATTACCTTTTCGATGCCCTGCCGCAGATTGGCCAGGCAGCCGCCGTATGTTTCCGCGACAACAAGCTCATGCTGGCCAGCGGCGAGACCACCCAAGTGTGGCTTGACTTTTCTGCGCCGACGGGGCATAAATGGACCGTGTACGTGCCAGGGTCAGACCGGGGCTGGACGGTCACTCTGGAGAGCACCTCGGACACCGTCACTGTCCCTGCTGGCACCTTTACCAATTGCTACCGCTTCTTCTTTGACTTTGGCTGCTGCGACAATAGTTGGGCCGAATGGTATGCGCCAGGTGTCGGGCCGGTGAAGCGTACTCTCTATGGCTTTGCCGTGCTCACCTCCCTGCTGGAGTCTGCCCAGGTTAATGGCGTGGACCTGCCCCTGCCCGTGCCCCCGCCTTGGCGGACGGAGCATCCCAGTGAATTCCTTCTCCTGCCGCCGCAGCCGAACCCTTTTTGCCAGGCCACCTTCGTCAGCTACGTGCTGCCTGGGGCGGAGCAGGTGACGCTGGTCATTTACGACCTCCTGGGCCGGCGCGTGCGCACCGTGGAGGAGGGACGAAGGGCAGGTGGCTGGCACCGTGTGGCCTGGGACGGCCGCGACGACCGCGGTGCACTCCTCCCCAGCGGCCAGTACCTGTGCGTGCTGACGAGCAGGAAGCATCGCCAGAGCCAGAAGGTGCTGCTCCTCCGGTGAGGCCGCTGTAGGGCAACCTGCGTGGGGTCGCGGAGCGATCAGACCACTGGCGATTGAACTGTTGAAGACGGGGGTGTCTTATACGCTCCTTGGCTCCCTCCTGCCGAGGCACTTGACTTTCTCCCTTAAGTTTCCTACATTAAGAGGCACAGAAATGGCTGGCAACGGCAGAGGCCCTCCTGGCCTTGAGGCGCAGGTCATGCCTACTTAGCAGCCTTCGCGCCGCAATCCTACCTCCGATCCGTAGAGGGAGAAAGGGCCGTTTGCCCCCGTGGGGGGAGGGAGCATCCCATGCTGACGCCTGGCAGCATTGTACAGTGCCGCAGCCGCCACTGGGTGCTTTTGCCGCACCCGGAGCGCAATCTCTACGCCCTGCGCCCGCTGACCGGCGCGGTGGACGAGACTCTCATCCTACACAAGCGCCTCACTGACCTGCTCGGCTACAGCCTGCCGGAGGAACGCCCGCGCCCGGCGCAGTTCCCCCTGCCCACGCCGGAGGACGTCTCGGATGCCGTGGGGGCGCATCTGCTGTGGCAGGCGGCGCGGTTGACTCTGCGCGAGGGCGCTTCGCCGCTGCGCTCGCTGGGGCGCATCTCCATCCGCCCACGCACCTATCAGTTCGTGCCGCTCCTGATGGCCCTGCGCCTCGACCCGGTGCGTCTGTTCATTGCCGATGACGTGGGCGTGGGCAAGACCATCGAAGCCCTGCTCATCGCCCGCGAACTGTGGGAGCGCGGCGAAATCCGGCGCCTGGCCGTCCTGTGCGACCAGTGGCAGAAGGAACTGATCGAGAAGTTCAATTTTCACGAGGCGGTGGTCATCCGCTCCGGCACGGTGGGGCAACTGGAACGCCACAAGCCGCCCACGCGCACAGTTTATGAGCACTACCCGGTGCAGGTCATCAGCATTGACTGGGTGAAGAGCGAGCGCAACCACCACGCCTTCCTGCTGCACGCGCCCGAACTGGTCATCGTGGACGAGGCGCACGGCGCGGCCATGGCGAAGAACCAGAATCAGCAGCAGCGCCACGAGTTCCTGCAGGAAGTGGCTAAAGACGAGAACCGCCATCTCATCCTGCTGACTGCCACCCCGCACAGCGGCATCGAGTCGGCCTTCCGTTCGCTGCTCGGTCTGCTCGACCCGCGCTTCGGGGAGGGGGAAGTGGATGCCTTGAGCGAAGGCCGCCTGCGCGAACTGGCGCGGTGCTTCGTGCAGCGTACTCGCCGGGACATCGAGCACGATTGGGAGGATGAATCCTGCTTCCCGGAGCGCATTCCACAGGACCAGACCTCCCGCCTTTCTCCGGCCTACCGCGCCCTCTTCGAGAAAACCTACGCCTTCTGCGCCGAGATCGTGCGGACGGGTCAGAACCTGGAGGAGCGCAAGCGCCGCGTGCGTGGTCGAAGTGACAAGAACCTTTCCGGTGGAAGAAAACCATGCATTGGCCGAACAAATGTGCCGGGCTTCTGGTTCGCTTCTAGGCTAAGATTGGCGCATGTACGCCTTGGGAGGCAGTTCCTCAACGGGTTTGATGGAAACAGAGACGGTGCAAAGCTCAATCTCTTGCCCCGAGCTTGGCAGCATGCCGAATGTAACCACATGCAGGCCTATAAAGTTGCTTGACCAGGGGAGGCGAACGGCGAGAATCCACTGGCATCGAAAGTAATCAGCCAACGCCAAGCCTTGCGGCCATTGTTGGCCACTGTGGGAGATGTAAGAGTAACATGGCAAAACTTGAAGATTTGAAACGAAACGCACAGGTAAAAGGCCTCGTCCCCTCTGGCCCGGTTGTCATCCTGAACGTCCAGTGGCACGGGTCGGACGTGGTGGAACTGACCTATCGGGACGTCGCGGGAAAAGACCACAGCGAGCTGCTCTTCCGCGATCGCGAGAACGAGCTGGAGATCCTCGAAGCCGGCACCCCCTGGGCATTCGATAGCGACGGCGAACTGTTCCGGCTGGTCTCAGAGGCCTATCGCATCCGCATGGCCTATCTGTTCGACCCCTGGATGGCCGTTCACCTCTCCCTGGTCGAGCCACTGCCCCACCAGATAACGGCTGTGTACGGTGAAATGCTGCCGCGTCAGCCCCTGCGTTTTTTGCTGGCAGACGACCCAGGAGCCGGGAAAACCATCATGGCCGGTTTGTTCATCAAGGAGTTGATGCTTCGGGGCGATCTCCAGCGCTGTTTGATAGTCGCGCCGGGCAACCTGGTCGAGCAATGGCAGGATGAACTCAACCAGCGCTTTCATTTGCCCTTTGACATCCTGACCAATGACCGCATCGCCTCGGCCCGCACGGGCAACGCCCTGGCCGAGATGTCGCTGGTCATCGCCCGCCTGGACAAGCTGAGCCGCGACGAGGAACTGCAGGCAAAACTGCGCCAAACCGATTGGGACCTGGTGGTCGTGGACGAGGCGCACAAGATGTCCGCTTCGGTTTTCGCGGGAGAGATCAAGTACACCAAGCGCTATCACCTCGGCGAATTGCTCTCCCAGCGGACGCGCCACTTGTTGATGCTCACGGCAACGCCGC
>FWPU01001050.1_pt1 | contig 85903 bp, 67 predicted proteins | sample 2228361 | NCBI WGS metagenome assembly FWPU01 (sample SAMEA103939777, study PRJEB20133) | metagenome
CCTCCAGCCGCTGGATCGCCTGCAACTGGCCGCCAACCTGCAAAGCGGGCCGGAGCAAACACTCGGCCACCCCACCGCCCTCTGGACCTTGCCGCGCGTGGTGGCCCTGATCCACAACCGTTTCGGCCACCGCGATTCGACCGCCCAGGCCAGCCGGCTCTTGCGCCAGATGGGCTGGAGTTGCCAGAAGCCCGCCCGGCGCGCCGTCGAACGGGATGAGCAGGCCATTCGCGTTTGGAAGCAACGCCGCTGGCCCGCCATTAAAACAAAGCCCGTCGGCCAAGGCGCACCCTCGTCGTTCTCGACGAAAGCGGATTGAGTCAAAGACCCTACGTGGTGCGCACCTGGGCGCCGCGCGGCCAAACGCCCATTCTCCGGCATCCGGGCAGATGGAAGAAACTTTCGGCAGCGGCCGGGGTCACCCGGCGGGGGTTTTATTTCCGGCTTTATCCTGGCGCGATCAAGGCGGCACAACTGATCCACTGCCTGGGCCAGCTGAAACGACACGTGCGCGGCAAGATGCTGCTGGTGTGGGATCGGCTGGGCGTGCATCGCAGCCGGGCCGTGCGTGCATGGCTCCGGCGACAAGGCGACCGGTTGGTCGTGGAGGAACTGCCCGCCTATGCCCCCGAACTCAATCCGGTGGAATACCTGTGGGGTTGGTGGAAGCCCAATACCGTGGCCCATGGTTGTCCCCGCACGGAGGAGGAATGGCACTGGCTGGCGCGGCAAGGACTGCGGCCGGCGCAGCGCCGAAAATCCACGCTGGTGGCGGCCTTCTGGAAACAAGCGGATTGGAGCTTCTAAACTAACTATATTATGCAAGTGTCAGTAAGGCGCATCTCCGGCGGCCTCGCCTGATCGCCTTCCGGCGCAATGCCGGCGGGTGCGCACGACGGGCGCGGCGAGGTGGCCGCGTGGTGCAGAGTCCTGACTGCCCGAGCAACCTTGTGATCCGCCGGCAGGTGTTGGCGGCAGCCCGCGCGCGCCAGACCGCGGCGGCGTTGCTGCGCTTTGAGCCAAGTGGGGCCAACCTCGCTGCTGAGAGCTAGGACGTTCACGGGGTGGGTGGGTGGCGGGGCGGTAGTTTTGCTCGATGGCCGCTGCGCAGGCCTCCTGCTCCGAGACTGGGGAGGGTAGGCGCATTGGTTTGCGCGGTTTTATATGGAACTCCTCCCCGATTCAGGCCGAGGACTGCTAGACTCGATGCTCAACTTAAAAATCGCCCCCTAACCATCATTTTAGGGGGCATTTCTGTAGGCCGTTTAAATGGCTCGAACAAATAGTAGGTTAACTAACTAATTGTTCAAAATTGAATAGCTTAATCTTTGCGATTCCCAATAATCTTTTTGACTTCGAGCTCGGCGCGCCCATCCAAGGCTCGTTGGCGGCTCTCCTCCGGCGTCCGGCCGTGGGCCTCGACGGCATTCTTGCCCAGCCCGTCGTCACAGATGTGTGTGACAAAATATTCGCCACACAGGATTCCGCTGGTCTTTCGTGTCTCGACGTGCGGTTTGTTCATAGCCCACAGTTCTGTGTGGTCCCACCACGGAATCACTGGTCATTTTTAGCACACCTCCATCGATTTGTCTAACGCTGCCGGCGTGCGGGATGCGACGGGGGAAGTGGCGGTCAGTTGCCGGCGAGTTGGAAGGTCAGCCAGTAGCGTTTCCATTGATCATTCGCCCGCGCCGCGCGCTGCCCCAGCGTCGCTTCCGCATGCGGCTCGGCCCACCCAACTGCCGGCCCGCTTCAGCCGCTGTTGTTGACGTGCCGATGGCCGCTCTCCACTTCGCCGGAACCAATACACAACCCCCGCGCCCGTGCCCTAGCGTAATCCAGATGCGCCCGACGCTCTCTCAGGTACCGATGCGCGTGGTGCGCGGCGGCACCTGCAAGGGCTGGCCAAAAATCCGCCTCCGCTGCGCGCACCGCGGCGGCAACGATCCGGCCCTGGTCAACATCCATTACACCGGCATCCGGTGTGCCTGCGACGCGCCGTGGGGCCAACTCCCATGACCTTCTACTGCACAAACTGCTGGCGGCCCGTGACGGAAATGGCCATCCGCTGCCCGCAGTGCGGCGATGACATCCCCGCCCGCCAGGCGCGCAGCGACTTCACCGACAAGCTCCTGGCTGCGCTGCGGCATCCCGAGCCAACGACGCCCTTGCGCGCGGCCTGGATTCTGGGGGAACGCCGCGAACGCCAGGCCGTGCCCGCGCTCTGCCGTCTGGCGGCTGAATCGCCGGATGCCTTTCTGGTGGCGGTGGCGGTGGAAGCACTCGGCAAAATCGGCGGTGAGGAAGCGCTGGCGGCCGTGCGCCGCGCCTGGCATCCTTCCAGCCCGAGACCAGCCGCAAAGCGCGGCAGGTGCTCCCGATTCATGACCGAGGTCCAAACCCAAGCCGCCGGCCCGGCGCGACGGCCCGCGCGCTGGCTCAACCGGACTGTCCTGGGCATCGGGTTGGCTTCGTTGCTGAGCGACTGGGCGCATGAAATCGCCACCACCGTCCTGCCCGCGTTTCTGGCGACCCTGGGCGTGGCGGCCGCGTGGCTGGGATTGATCGAAGGGGTTTCCGACGGGCTGTCGTCGTTCGCCAAACTGGCGTCCGGCTATTACACGGACCGGTTGCGCCGGCGCAAACCAATCGCCGTGGCCGGATATCTCGTCACGGCGCTGGGCACGGCGTCGTTCGGGCTGGCGTCGGCGGCCTGGCACGTGTTGGTGGCGCGGGCGGGGGCGTGGGTTGGACGCGGGTTGCGCACGCCGGTGCGCAAGGCGTTGCTGGCCGCGGCGGTCACGCCCGAGACTTACGGACGCGCCTTTGGGTTCGAGCGGATGATGGACACACTGGGCGCGATCGTCGGCCCGGCCTCGGCGGTGATCCTGCTGGCGGCGGCGCGTCATCACTATCCGACGTTGTTCGCGCTGACGTTGATTCCGGGAGTGCTGGCGGCCGCGTGCATCGGGCTGGTGGTCCGGAAACGAGAGCGCAAGCCCGTGCCGCATGTCTCCTTCAGGCAGGGGCTGCGAAAGCTGCCGCCGGCCTATCGCAAATTTCTGGTGGCGGTGGGGGTGTTCGGCGCGGGCGACTTCGCCCATACCCTGCTCATTTTGCTGGCCGTTCAACAGCTTGCGCTGTTGCTGGGTCCGGCGAAAGCGGCAACCGTGGCGGCCGGGCTGTACCTGCTGCACAACGTGTTTTACGCGAGCTTTGCCTACCTAGCCGGCTGGCTGGCGGACCGATTCTCCAAACCGCGGTTGCTGGCGGCCGGCTACGGGTTGGCGGCGGTCATGGCGCTGGGGATCATTTGCCTGCCGCTGACGGTGTGGACGCTGGGGGCGATTTTCGTCGCGGGCGGCATCTACGTGGGCATGGAGGAGACGCTTGAAGACTCGTTGTGCGCCGAGCTGGCGCCGGAGGAACAGCACGGCATGGGCTTCGGCGTGCTGGCCACGGTCAACGGCGTGGGCGATTTCCTGTCCAGCGTCGTGGTGGGGGCACTGTGGACGGCCTTGGGCACGAGCGTGGCGTTTGGCTACAGCGCGGCGCTTTTTGCCGCAGGCGCGGTGCTCGCGCTGCGGATTCGCGGAGGTTGAGTTGCCCGGCGAGGTGGTCACCCAACCCGACAACGGGTCTGCTCATGGGCCGATGCGGGCGGTCCTGGCAAAACGTCAGCCGCCAGGCGGTCTGGCGGTCTGCGAGCTGCAGTGTCAAAGAATTCAGGGCCCGGGCGAAGCCCCGGAGGCGTGACCTTCCGGATAGGCGAACCGCACGTGGCGGTATTCCCGCCCGCGGATGGGGAGGCGCACCAGCTCGGCCTCAAACCGGTCCAGTCCCTTCAACCAGTCGGCGCGAGCCTCGAACAGGGCGGTCTCGGACGGGCCGGTTTCCTCGCCCGGCCGGCGCACCGCCGTCAGTCGCAGCGGCTGTTCCTGTCCGTCGGTTCGGATCACCAGATCAACATGCGGCACGGGCAGCCGGATGAACGTGTCCATGTGCCCGTCGAGGACGTACACCCGGAGCCATCCTTCCTCCGCGTCCGCCAACACCTCGAGGTGGTATTCCTCATCGCCCAGAACCACCACGGCGCCGCCGTGCGGCGGCTCGTGCGGATGGGAATGCGGCGGACGCGGGTCCGTCCGCCGGGCCTGAGGCCCGCACGCCCCTGCGAAGATGAGGAGCCCCAACATGCCCAGCATTGATAAGGCGGACCGGAGGGTTCCGAAAAATGACGCGCCGGTCCGTCGCCCGAACCGCGGGCCGGAGTCGCTTGAAATTCGCCGGAGGAATCTCATGGGATCAACCGCACTTGCAAGCGATAGAATCGCGCCGTGGCGGAGTCCACCGCCGCCCGGTCGCGCCAAGTCACGCGTTCGTAAGTCCCTTGATCCGCCGTTTGGGCGAGCGCGCTCACCGGCTTCCAAGGGCCGGTCGGGGCGGGCGCCGATTCCAACTCGAACGCGACGTCCGTGGCCGCCTTATTGCGGCGATGCGTGATTTCGGCGACCAGAGCGCCTTCCAGAGGAACCAGCCGAATGCTCGGGGTGCCGTCACCATCCGGAGTTTTCGGATCGAACCCGTAGGCGTATTCGAGGCGGTTAGGACGACGGTCGCCGTCCGGATCCGCTTCGGGGCCGATGACCGCGAGATCGGCTTCGCCGGGCCAATGGGCTTGTTGCCAGAGAACGAATGGACGTTCGGGCTTCGGCGGCAGGGGTTCCACCTCGAAGCGGATGGGCGTGGGCAGACTGAAATCGTTGGTGTCCACCCCCGCCCGGCGCCCCAGGACTTCAAAAACCAGATGATAGACGCCATTGGTGGTGAAGCCGAAGTTCCAATGTGAGTGGCTGCCGGGGTCCACAGGTAGCCGGTCCGTCTCGTCCAGGCCGTCGTGGCTGTTGATCCGAATATCCAGACCACCCCAACCGGCCTGCCAGGCGAAAAATTCCCCGGGTCCGTCCACCGCCCGCAAGTACAGCTCGAACGGGGTTTGCAGAAGATGGTTGGGAATCCCCGCCGCGGACAGTCCCAGGAACAGCAACTGCGGGTCTTGCGACTGGGGCAGAATCCAGATGGAATCGCCCGCCTTGCCGAACGGGGGAAAATCGCCTGTCAGTTCCCGGCGCGCGGCCTCGGCGACCACCAGGGCCACCTCGTTTGAGCGATAGGCGACGTTCAGATCATCGTCGCGCACCACCAGTGCCCATTTGTTGGTCGGGTCTTCGGGTTGATACACCACCTGCAGGTCCACGTGTTCGACCGCGAGGCGGACCTGCTCAGCGGGTTGTCCCCGCAGGGGAAGCAGCAATAGCAACGCCGTACCGATCAATCTTCGCGTCCAACGGACAGGCATGGTTCGCTTTGCGGATTGGAGGGAGGGTCGCCGATGGCGGGCGCCGCCACCGGCGACCGTGATAGGGATCAAACACGGCGCCGGCACAGCAGCAGCAGGGCGCTCAGGCTCAACAGCTCAGCGGTGCCGGGTTCCGGAACCACGCGGAAGGTGAACGTGCCCGGCTCGGCGGCGGCCGGTGCGCCGCCACCCAGCGTGCCGGAGGGCAGTAAGGTCAGCTCGTAATCGCCGGGAGCCGAGAAGGCCCAGTTGGCGTGACCGTGACTGCCCGCCAGCACCGTGGCGAAGTCCGAATCGTCCACACCGTCCCGGGTGTTCATCTTGACCGATGGCGCGCCAAAGGCGTCCACGGTGAACAGCGCAAACTCGCCGGGGCCGCTGAAATTCACCAGCGTCAGGTTCAAGGTGTTGCCCGCAAAGATTCCGGAATCAACTTCCTCCGCAGCGAGGCCCAGGAAGGGCAGTTCCGGATTTTCCGTGGAGGGCAGGAGATATACCGGACTGCCGGGTGGTCCGAGGAAGGAAAAGGCCGGATTGTCGGGCACGGTGGTTTTCGAGGCCGGCCCCACCTCAATGATCACCTCGTCCGGTTCGTACTCGGTCCCGTCCGGCTCCGGATCATGCGCGTGCAGATGGGTTTTGAGGATGCCGTCCTCGTAGGCCAGGCCCAGGTCCATGTGTCCGGAATTGAGGACGGTTTGGGCGACCAGCGCGCCGGGCAGGGCCAGCGCGGCTGCCGCGCGCCACGCGGCACTCCACAAACAGGTGGTTTTTGTCGGGTTCATGCTGTTGCGTTTTTGAGGTTTGAGGTTTGGGGAGGGGAAGCGGTTATGGCCGGGGGTGCTTCGGTTTACTGCGGCGGTTTGGCGATGTTTTCCCCGCGATCAAAGCGGGCTTTTACCGCCGGCGCGCGCCAGGTCGTGACATGCGTGTCGGCAAACAGATAGTTGGCGGCGCCGTTGAGGTGATTGGTGTCCGTGCCGCCGGTGCGAAACCGGTTGGGCTCGATGTCGGCAATGACCGTGTGCCAGCCTTTGTGCCAGTTGCGGGAGTGGGTGTGATCCTGGTACACGCTGGGGCTGAGCGACTCGGCGCCGATGAAGGTCGTTATGGTCTCGGTCGGCCGCGGCAGTTGGTTCAGGTTGCGGAAGGTTTCGATCACACCGCCGAACGGGTCCAGTTTGTCCACGGAGGTGTACTCGTTGAGCACATAGCTGCTGGCAGAATACCTGAGCCGCTCCTTCGCTTTCGGGTCGGCGGGGCAGGTGCGAATGGCATCCACGTTGGCCACGTAAGAACGGAGGGTAAAAATCCAGGAGCGATTGGTATCGGTGGTGCCGTGCGAGGTCTCCGGCATCCAGCCGTCGTGGTCGTCCGCGTACAGGGTCAGAGCCAGGCCGATCTGGCGAAGATTGGAAGCGCACCGCGCCTGCCAGGCCTTCATTTTGGCCGAGGCAATGGCGGGCAGGAGCAGGCTGGCTAAGACCGCAATGATGGCGATCACCACCAGCAGCTCGATCAAAGTAAAGCCGCGGGAATCTCGAATGCGCAAGCCGTTCATGGCTGGCAAAGCTCGTGCGTTGGTTGCCTGATCAAGGAGATAAACGGTCACCCGCGCGGAAATCTCCGCCGGATCCGATGCCGCCCGGTCCTGAATAACAACAGCCGGGTGGTGAACAAGCGCGGTGCGCCGGGAAGTTAACCAACCGGCGGACCCCGGCCGGGTGGCAGGAGAAACGGAAAGTCTGTCCACGCCGCGTGCGTGGGCGGCTGCGCTCCGCGGATCAGCAGCGGCGGGAGGGGCAGATCGGCGGCGCCGGGGGCCGGCTCCAGGGCGCCCAGGGCCAGAAGCACCGCGGCGCATTCATGCGCGGGACCGCGGGTCTCGCAGTGGATCCAGCGATGCAACTCGGGGCTGAGGGCCACGGCCTGGGCGAAAAGCAGACACACCATCGCCACACCCGTCAGCAGACGCTGACGGGGTTTAACCCGGGGCGGAATTGGAGCCAGCAGTTGCAACTGGATTGCAATTAAGCCCGCCCGGCGGGGTTTGGCAAGGGGAGAAATTTAGACCGGCAAGACCTTGATCTTGCCTGGCAGGTTGGGACCGGCAAACGGTGTGCAGAGCGAGTAAAGGACAAGGGTGCGGCCCGCTCCGGCGCGCTCGGAGAGCGCGCCCTACCAAGGTTGGGGCAACCGATCGTCGGTAGGGCGGGCTGTCCCCGCCCGCCGGAGAGCCGGGAATTCGGAGCGGACCCGCCGAGGCGGGGAAAGCGTGACGGGTTGGGGTCGGCTCAGCGGCCGCAGCAATGTTTGTACTTCTTGCCGCTGCCACACGGGCAGGGATCGTTGCGGCCCACCTTCGGGCCGGTGCGCACGGGTTTGGCCTTGGCGACGGCCTCGGTGGCCTCGGTCACCATGTCGCTGGCGCGTTTGCCGTCGCGGGTGTCGGGCTGGGCGGCGGGAGCGCCCGCGCCGCCGAAGGCGCTGGTTTCCTGGTGGATGGTGCGCTGGGGCAGGTTGCGGAGAAAGTTCTCGAACGCCATGAGGCTGGAGGCGCTGCGAAAGATGTTGTGGCAGATCTCGGTTTTGATGTTGACCATCAACTCGTCGAACATTTTGTACGCCTCCATCTTGTACTCGATGAGCGGGTCGCGCTGGCCATAGGCGCGCAGGCCAATGGCATTGCGCAGGCTGTCCATGTGGTAGAGGTGCTCCTGCCACAAACGGTCAATGGCGCTGAGGATGGTGTAGCGCTCGACCTTGCTCAGGGCGGCGGGGTCTTCGAAGCTGATCTTCAGATCGTAAGCGTCCCGTACGCTCTTGATGATGAATCGGGCCACGGCGAGCTGCGCCGCGCTCAGGCCCTCGAAGAGCGAGCCGGCCACGGGGTCCTCCTGGCCGGACTCCGCGGCCCGGAGGAATTCCTTCTCCGGGATGCCGAGCGGGAAGTTCAGATTCACCCAGTCGGCCAGGGCGCGCACGTTCCACTCGGCCGGCTCCTTGTCCGGTTCGGTCAGTTGCCGCACCTTTTCCACGACCACCTCCTCCATGATATCCATGAGGCGGTCCCGCACGTCCTCGGCGTGGATGATCTCGTTGCGGAAGCCGTAGACGATCTCCCGCTGTTTGTTCATCACGTCGTCGTACTCGAGGGTGCGCTTGCGGATCTGGAAATTGTGTTGCTCGACCCGTTTCTGGGCCTGTTCGATCGAGCGGTTCAGGAAGGGATGTTCCAGTTCCTGGCCCTCCTCGAGGCCCACGCGCTCCATAATTTTGACGATGCGGTCGGAGCCGAACAGCCGCATGAGGTCATCCTCCAGCGAGATGAAGAAGTGGGAGGAGCCGGGGTCGCCCTGGCGGGCGCAGCGGCCGCGGAGCTGGCGGTCAATGCGCCGGGCCTCGTGGCGCTCGGTGCCCAGCACGTGCAGGCCGCCCAGCTCGGCCACGCCGGGTCCCAATTTGATGTCCGTGCCGCGGCCGGCCATGTTGGTGGCGATGGTGACCGCGCCGCGCTGGCCGGCGCGGGCCACTATCTCGGCCTCCTGCTGGTGGTACTTGGCATTGAGCACCGAGTGCACAATACCGACCTTTTTGAGCAGGCGGGACAGGTGCTCGCTGGTTTCCACTGACACCGTGCCCACGAGGATGGGGCGGCCCTGGGCGTGGATGGTCTGAATTTCCTTCACCACCGCGTCGAACTTCTCCCGCTTGGTCTTGTACACCGTGTCGTGGTAGTCCTTGCGGATGCACGGCTTGTTGGTGGGGATGACCAGGACGTCCAGCTTGTAGATGTCGTGGAACTCGGCCGCCTCGGTTTCCGCGGTTCCGGTCATGCCGGCGAGTTTCTGGTACAGGCGGAAGTAGTTCTGGATGGTGATGGTGGCCAGGGTCTGGGTTTCGCGCTCGATTTCGACCCCTTCCTTGGCTTCGACCGCCTGGTGTAGGCCGTCGCTCCAGCGGCGCCCGGTCATGAGCCGACCGGTGTTCTGGTCCACGATGATCACCTTGCCGTCCTGCACCACGTATTCGACGTCCCGTTGGTACAGGCAGTAGGCCTTGAGGAGCTGGGAGATCACGTGGATGCGCCGGGCCCTGGTTTCGAAGGCCTGCTGCACCTTGTTTTTGAGCTCCAACCGCCGGCGCAGGTCCGGCTCGGGCCCGTTGTCAATCTCGTGAAACGCCGTGATCAGGTCCGGCAGCACAAAGGCGTCGGGATCGTTCGGGCTGAGGAAATTGCGGCCCTTTTCGGTCAGGTCGGCCTCGTGGCCCTTTTCGTCAATGGCGAAGAACAGCTCTTCCTTCTCGGCGTAGAGCTGCTTTTTGGTCTGGTCGGCATGCAGTTCCAGCTCGGCGGCGTTCATGAGCTGGGCGTTTTCGGGGTTTTCCAGCAGCCGCAGCAGCGCGGGGGAGCGCGGATTGCCCTTGCGCACGCGATAAAGCAACCGGCCGATCTGGCGCCGCAGGTCGTCGGCGTTGAGCGGATTGGAGCCGTCCTCCGGATGCAGTTGTTTGAGCAGCTCCTCCGCCTCGCGGAGAAACCGGTTGCACAGTTGTTCCTGGGCATGGACCAGCGCCTGGACCTGCGGCTTGTACTCCAGATACAGGGCGTTGTCCTGCGTGACCACTGCCGGGCCGCTGATAATCAGCGGGGTGCGCGCCTCATCAATCAGGATCGAGTCCACCTCGTCCACAATGGCGAAGTAGTGGCCGCGCTGGACCTGATCCTCCGCGCGGATGGCCATGCCGTTGTCCCGCAGGTAATCAAAGCCGAACTCCGCGTTTGTCCCGTAGGTGATGTCGCAATAGTACTGCTGCCGCCGCACGGCGGGGGGCTGGTCGTGCAGGATGCATCCGACGGTCAATCCCAGGAACCGGTACACCGCGCCCATCCACTCGCTGTCGCGCGCGGCCAGGTAATCGTTCACGGTCACCACGTGCACCCCGCGCCCGGTCAGCGCGTTGAGATACACCGGCAACGTGGCCACCAGCGTCTTGCCCTCGCCGGTGGCCATTTCCGCGATCCGCCCCTTGTGCAATGCCCAGCCGCCGATGAGTTGCACGTCGAACGGGATCATGTCCCAGATCACCTCGTGTCCGCGGACCACGATCCTTTCCCGCCGCTCGGTCAGGCGGCGGCAGGTGTTTTTGACCGCGGCAAACGCCTCGGGCAGCAGTTCATCCAGCCGGCGGGCCAGTTCGGCGTTGTCCCGGAGTTGACTCAATTCGGCTTTCCAGGTCGCCGTCTTGGCCCGCAGTTCCTCGTCGGTCAGGGACTGGTACGAGGCTTCGATCTCGTTGATGCGCGCCACCAACGGGCGCAGCCGCCGGATTTCCCGGTCGTTCTTGGTGCCAATGACCTTTTTGATGAGCCAGCGGATCATGCGAAAGAAAACGCTATTCCAGCCTACGGGACCGTCCCCGGGGCGTCAAAGCAAATGGCGGGCTGCCGGGGCGGTGTGCCCGGCCGGCCAGTCAAGGGGTCAGCCTGGCGCGACAAAAGCGGCCGCATCGTCACGGTATCGTGGTCTCACGAAGCCACGAACACGCCCGAACCCCACCGCCAGTTGGGGAAGCCATGTTCGGAACCCACCGGCCGAGAAACATCTGAGAACTAGCCAGCCGGGCGGGAGGCAGGTTAGCCTGCCGGCATGGCAGGCGACCTGACCATCGGCTTTCTGGGCGCCGGCAAAATGGCGACCGCGTTGGCCCGCGGCTTCCTCCGCGCCGGACTGGTTTCGTCCGACCGGTTGCTGGCCGCCGATCCCTCGCCAGGGGCGCGCGCGGCCTTTGAACAGGAAACCGGCGCCCGCGCCCTGGCGGACAACGGAGAAGTGACCCGTCGGGCAGACCTGTTGATCGTGGCCGTCAAACCCACCCAGGTGCTGGAAGCGCTCTCGGGAGTGGCGGCGTTGATTGTCCCGCGCCATCTCGTTGTGTCTATTGCCGCGGGGGTTCCCCTGGGGCGTTTGGAAGCCGCCCTGCCGGCCGGGACGCGCGTGGTGCGGGTGATGCCGAACACGCCCGCGCTGGTGGGGGCCGGGGCCACGGCTTTTTCGACCGGCGTCAGGGCCACGACCGCGGATGCTGCGCTGGTTCAACAATTGTTCTCCGCGGTGGGGTTGGCCCTGGAGGTGCCCGAACCCTTGCTGGATGCTGTGACCGGCTTGAGCGGCAGTGGGCCGGCTTATGCTTTTGAGATGATCGAGGCACTGAGCGACGGCGGGGTGGCAGCCGGGTTACCGCGGTCGGTGGCCACGCGTCTGGCCGCGCAAACGCTCTTGGGCGCCGCGCGGATGGTGTTGGAGACCGGGCTCCACCCCGGGGTGTTGAAAGATCAGGTGACCAGCCCGGCGGGCACCACTATCGAAGGGTTGCATGTCCTGGAAAAAGCCGGCCTGCGCGGGGCGTTAATCAGCGCGGTGCGTGCCGCTGCGGATCGGGCGCGAGAACTCGGTCGGACGTAACCGGATGAGCTTTCCCCCACCCACCGAACGGCAGGCGCGCCTGATCTGGGCGGCCCTCACAGGACTGTCCGTGGCCACGCTGGTGGCGCTGGTGGTGGCGCTGATCTGGGGACTGGGACGGGTCCTGGCCGTGCTGGCGCCGGTGCTCTGGCCCCTGGCCATTGCCGGGGTGCTGGCCTATCTGCTGGACCCGGTGGTGGACGCGCTCGAGCGCCGGCGGGTGCCGCGCTCGCGGGCGATTGTGTGTGTGTTTGCCCTGGCGGTGATGGTGGTGGCCGCCGTGGCGGGAAGCGTGCTGCCCCGCATCATCACGGAGACTCGCGAGCTGGTTCAGCAGGTGCCCATGTACGCTGCGCGCGTGGAACAGCGTCTGAATGCCTGGATCAACCGCCCGCCGGCGCTGGTGCAACGTCTGTTAAATCTGCTGCCCGGCGGCGATCCTCGGTCGTCCGAACCGGCCGTGCCGGCGGCGCCGTCTGCGGACACAAACGCTCCGCCGGGCGAAACGCTCGTTGCGGATTCTTCCGACCGTCCTGCTCCGGAGAGCGCCGACATGCCGGCACCGCGCGATCCCACGTTGGCGGAATGGGCCCGGCAATGGGGCGCGCGGATGGACCCGGAGTGGTTCAGCAGCGCCACGGGATGGTTTGCCCGCGCGGTGGGTCAGGTCGGTTCGTGGCTGTTTGGCCAGGTCGGGCGCGTGGCTTCCTGGCTGGGGCTGCTGGTGGGCTTGTTCCTGGTGCCAATCTACGCCTTTTATTTCCTGCTGGAGAAACATGGGATCGCCTCCAAGTGGACCGATTATCTGCCGCTGGCCAATTCCGCGCTCAAGGACGAGCTGGCGTTTGTGCTCCGCGCGATCAACGACTACCTCATCACCTTCTTCCGCGGGCAGGTGCTGGTGGCGTTGTGCGACGGAGTGCTGTATGCCATTGGCTTCAGCCTCATCGGTCTGCCCTATGCCGTGCTGCTGGGGGCGGTGGCCACGGTGCTGACGCTCATCCCGTTCATCGGCGCGGCGATCACCTGCGTCTCGGCGTTGATCATCGCCGTGGCCGCCTATGGCGACTGGTTGCACCCGTTGCTGGCGCTGGGCGTGTACGCGGTGGTTCAGGTGCTCGAGGGCTTCGTCATTCAGCCCAAAATCATCGGAGACCGTGTGGGGTTGCATCCCCTCACCATCATCGTGGCCCTGATGGTGGGCACGACCCTGCTGGGGGGCATCCTCGGCGGCATCCTGGCAATCCCCTTCACGGCCGCCCTGCGGGTGATCATGTTTCGGTACGTGTGGACCGGACGTGGAACCGCGGGCGCACCGACGGGTTAAGGACGCCGTCCGACACGCTCACCAGAGGAACGACTGTCGGGTATGCAGCGGTTGATCGCCCTCCAGCAGGGAGACCCGCCAGGCGATGAGGTTGCCGGCCTTCAGCAGGGTGGAACGATCTATCCGGATCGGAGTCCAGCCCGTCCGGCGTCCGGGCGGCAGAGGAGTTTCGATCACCAAGGGACGGGTTTTGGGGTGTTGCGCAGTCACCAGCTCCAGCCGCAGAACCGGCGCTTGGCCGGACGCTTTGCGGGTCTTCCACCGGACGTCGAAACGCATCCCTCCCTGCCGGTCCGGGTGGGCCCGGAGCAAGGCCTGATAGGCATCGCGCTCGAACAGGCTGGGCGACAAAGTGTGGCGGCCCTGAAGGTCCACGTAATGCGGCAACACCTTGACAATCCGGCCCGTGGTCCCGGCCGCGAGCGCCTGGCTCGCCAGGACCCCGGCCGCCAGAATACTCAGCGTCCGACCCACGATCCGCCACATGGCGCCCACGCTAGCGGGAGCGGTTCGGTCAAACAATCCGGATTTTTTCCCCGCGTCGAACCCGATCCCGGCCCCCTTGTGAGCCTTTGAGGGGAGCCGTTTTCGAAGAACCTGCCGGCCGGCGAGGCCGCAGAACTTGCTCATTGGCGTGCCCTATCGCGACGAAAGGAAGAAAAAATTTCACCCATGCCGTCTCCGATGCTTCTATTGTGGACCGATCTGCATGAACGCTTCCGGCTCGATGAGACTGGATGTTGGCGGGGCTGCGTTGCCGGCCCCGGGCTTCCGGGGCGTGTGGGCTCCCGCGCCAACCCGGCCCGGTGCCTTGCTCGGGCCGGCAAAGCGGGAAGGCCCTTGACCATCTTCGAGTCACGGAAATCACAGACCCCCCTGAAAAACCTCAACTCTGAGAAAAACACCATGAGCACTCAAGCCCAATGCCCCTTCCACCACGGCGTGGCCGCCGTGGGCACCGCCAATCGCGACTGGTGGCCCCACCAGTTGCCTTTGGAAATCCTGCACCAGCACTCCGCCAAGTCCAACCCCATGGGGCCGGACTTCGATTACGCGAAGGAATTTCAGAGCCTGGACTACTGGGCGCTGAAGAAGGACCTGGCGGCGTTGATGACCGACTCCCAGGACTGGTGGCCCGCGGACTTCGGCCATTATGGCGGCTTGTTCATCCGCATGGCCTGGCACAGCGCCGGCACCTACCGGATCGGCGACGGCCGGGGCGGCGGCGGTCGCGGACAGCAACGTTTCGCCCCGCTGAACAGTTGGCCGGACAACGTCAGCCTCGACAAGGCCCGGCGCCTGCTCTGGCCGGTCAAGCAGAAATACGGCCGCAAAATCTCCTGGGCCGACCTGATGATCCTCGCCGGCAACGTCGCCCTCGAAACCATGGGCTTCAAAACCCTCGGTTTTGCCGGCGGACGCGAGGACACCTGGGAACCGGATCTGGACGTGTATTGGGGCAAGGAAAAGAAATGGCTGGGTGACGAACGCTACTCCGGCGATCGCGAGCTGGAGAATCCCCTGGCCGCCGTCCAGATGGGCCTCATCTACGTCAACCCCGAGGGCCCCAACGGCAAGCCCGACCCCGTCGCCGCCGCGCGCGACATCCGCGAGACCTTCCGCCGCATGGCGATGAACGACGAGGAAACCGTGGCCCTCATCGCCGGCGGCCACACCTTCGGCAAGACCCACGGCGCCGGCCCGGCCTCTCACGTGGGGCCTGAACCGGAAGCCGCCCCGATCGAACAGCAGGGCCTGGGCTGGAAGAGCACGTTCCGTTCCGGCAAGGGGCCCGACACCATCACCAGCGGCCTGGAGGTGACCTGGACGCAGACCCCCACCCGGTGGAGCAACTACTACTTGGAAAACCTCTTCAAGTATGAGTGGGAACTCACCAAGAGCCCGGCCGGCGCCTGGCAGTGGGTGGCCAAGGACGCCCCGGAAATCATCCCCCACGCCTACGACCCGAACAAGAAACACAAGCCCACGATGCTCACCACGGACCTGTCGCTGCGCTTCGACCCGGCCTATGAAAAGATCGCGCGCCGCTACCTCGAGCATCCGGACGAGTTTGCCGCGGCCTTTGCCCGCGCCTGGTTCAAGCTCACCCACCGCGACATGGGCCCGCGCGCCCGCTATCTCGGCCCCGAAGTGCCTGAGGAGCAATTCCTCTGGCAGGACCCCATCCCGGCGGTGGACCACCCGCTGGTGGACGCTGCGGACATCGCCGCGCTGAAGGCGCGCATTGTCGCCTCTGGCCTGTCCCCTGGGGAGCTGGTGTACACGGCTTGGTCCTCGGCCTCGACCTTCCGCGGCTCCGACAAGCGCGGCGGCGCCAACGGCGCCCGCATCCGGCTGGCCCCTCAGCGCTTCTGGGAGGTCAACCAACCCGCCCAGCTCGCCAAAGTGCTAGGCGTGCTGGAGAAGGTCCAAGCCGACTTCAACCGCACCGCCGCGGGCGGGAAACGGGTTTCCCTGGCGGACCTCATTGTGCTGGGCGGCTGCGCCGCGGTCGAGCAGGCGGCCAAGAACGCCGGCTACCCGGTCAGCGTGCCGTTCAGCCCCGGCCGCATGGACGCCCGCCAGGAGCAAACCGACGTGGAGTCCTTCGCCGTGCTGGAGCCGTTTGCCGACGGCTTCCGCAACTATCTCAAGGCCAGGTCGGCCGTCCCGGCCGAGGCCCTGCTTGTGGACAAGGCGCAACTGCTCACCCTCACCGCGCCCGAGATGACCGTGCTCGTCGGCGGCCTACGCGTGCTGGGGGCCAACTACGGCGGCGCCCCGCATGGCGTGTTCACCCAGCGTCCGGGCGCCCTGACCAACGACTTCTTCGTGAACCTGCTCGACATGAGCATGGAGTGGAAGCCGGTCACCCCCGAGGCGGACCTCTTTGAGGGCCGCGACCGCAAAACCGGCGAACTGCGCTGGACCGCCACGCGGGTGGATCTGGTCTTCGGCGCGAACTCCCAGCTCCGCGCCCTGGCCGAGGTGTACGGCTGCCGCGACGGTGAGGAAAAACTCGTCCGCGACTTCATCGCCGCCTGGGACAAGGTGATGAACCTAGACCGGTTCGACCTGCGCCGGAAAAACTGAATCCCCTGCCACCACGTCTCGCCCCGACCGCCACCTCCGGATGCGCGGTCGGGGCGGGTTTGTGTTCGACGCCCGCCCGGCGCCGCAGGCACACTCCCGCAGTCTGTGAAGCGTCCGTTCGCCCCTGAAACCGCCGCCCGCATCCCCGCCGACCCCGCCCCGGGCCCGGCCGACCGGCCGACGCCCTGGGTGCAGCTCAAATACTTCAGCTACGGCTCGCAGCTTTATCCGGCGATGATCGCCAGCGCCTCGCCCGACGCCGCCCCCGGCAGTCTGGTCACGGTGTACGACCGCGACGGGCGGCGTTTCGGCGCGGGGCTCTACAACCCGTCGGCTCGCGTGCCGTTGCGGATGTTTCATCACGGCGAGACCCCTTTCGGGGAAGAGGATTTTCTGCGCCTACTGGATCGGGCGCTAGCGCTGCGGCTGGAGGTGCTGCGCCTGCCGGAGGTCACGGACGCCTTCCGCGTGGTGCACTCGGACGGCGATGGGCTCAGCGGCCTGATTGTGGACCGCTTTGCCGACGTGCTGAGCGTGGAGGTGCACAGCCTGGGAGTTTGGCAACGACTGCCCCGCTGGCTGCCGCATCTGCACGCGCGCCTGGGCACCCGCCGCGAGGGAATCGAAGTCAGCGACCTGGCCGCGCGCGCCGAGCGGATGTCGCGACGCGACCGCCCCCCGCCGGCGCGACTGCCTCCGGTCAAAATCCGCGAGCACGGCATCCGGTATGAGGTAGACTTTGCCGAAGGACACAAAACCGGCTTCTTCTGCGACCAGCGAGAAAACCGGCTCCGGTTTGGGCGGCTGGTCGGGCCGTCACTGAGGGTGCTGGACCTGTGCTGTTACACCGGCGGCTTCGCGCTGGCCGCGGCGGTGCACGGACGCGCCGCCGACGTCACCGGCGTGGACCTGGACGAAAAGGCCATCGCCCGGGCCCGGCGCAACGCGCATCTGAATCAGGTCCGTGTTTCCTGGGTGCACTGCGACGCCTTCAGCTATGCGCGGCAGATGCAGTGCAATGGTGAACAGTGGGACGCCGTGGTGTTGGACCCGCCCAAATTGGTGGCTGGTCGGGACAACTTCCGCGACGGCCAGCGGCGTTACGAAGACTTGAACGGCCTGGCCATGGCCCTGGTGAAACCCGGCGGCCTGCTGGTAACCTGCTCCTGCTCGGGGCTGGTCTCCGCGGCGGACTTTGAGCGATTCGTCTGCCGGGCGGCGCATCGGCAGGGACGGCGCTTGCAAATCTTAGACCACACGGGCGCAGGCCCGGACCACCCGGTAATGTCCAATTGCCCCGAGAGCCGCTATCTGAAGGTGCTCTGGGCGCGCGTGCTGTGAGCCGCCGCGTTTCCCGCAAGGCCCTTCTCGCCGCCGGCGACAGCCGAAACGATGGCTACGCCAGTTTCCAGGGGGCGCGGTATTCGCGACTCAGCAACTTGCTGGCGGCCGCGTCGTCCACGATGACCTCGCGTTTCGGGTCCCAGCGGATTTTGCGGCCCACCAGCAGGGCGATCAGGCCCAGGTGCCCCGGAATGGCCGAGCGGTGGGCGGTCTCCACCGGGGTGATGGTGGGCTGGCGCGATTTCACGCAGTCGAGGAAGTTCCGGAAATGATCGCGCGAGTAATAAGCGCGGACCTTGCGCAGGTGGTCCGGCAAGCGGGAAATGTCCTTCAACTCGTCGTTCGAGCAGTCGAAGCGCCCGCGGTCCACCCACACCCAGCCGTCGGTGCCGACCCATTTGGTCCCGCTACGGATATCCCGGTGGCCGCCGGCGATGATCATGTCCACGCCCTCGGCGTAGCGGCAGGTGATGCGATAGCGGGTGCAGGTGTTCCACACCGCGTCCCGGGGCGGGAATTCGCCTTCGCCCTCGATCTCGACCGGGCCGGTGTGGTCGAAGCCCAGTCCCCAGTGGGCGATGTCACAGTGATGGCCGATCCAGTCCAGGAGCTGGCCGCCGCCCACGTTGTAATTCCAGCGCCAGTTCATGTGCACGCGGGTTTTCACGTAGGGCTCCAGGGCGGAGGGCCCCAGCCAGAGGTCGTAATCCAGCTCCGGCGGCGGCGGGGAGACCGCCAGCTCCCATCCGGGGCTGGCCGGGGTCAGGGCGGCGAGGGTTTTCGGTGCGCCGGGCACGGCCTCCAGTTTCTTGAGCAACTCCGGCGCGGTGCGGGCGAAGTCGTGGTGGCCGGCGGGCAGTCCCACCTCGACCCGGGTGACCCGGCCGATGAGCCCGTTGAGCACGATCTCAACCGCCTTGTGGAAATTCTCGACCGACCGCTGCCAGGAGCCGGTCTGCCAGATGCGGCCATGCTGCTGGACGGCTTTCACGATGGCCTGCTGTTCGGCGATGGTGCGGGCGAGCGGTTTTTCGCCGTAGATGTCCTTGCCGTTGCGCGCCGCCTCGATGGACGTCAGCGCATGCCAGGTGTCCGGCAGCGCCAGCATCACCGCGTCAATGTCCCGCCGCGCCATCAGTTCCCGGTAGTCGTGGCAGGCCCGGCAGTCCTGGTTGCCGTACCGACTGTTGATGGCGTTGACGGCGGCCTCGAGGTGTTTTTTGTCCACATCGCAGGCGGCAACCACCTGGCAGTCCTTGTGGTTCATCAGGGCGTTGGTGTTCCCCGGCCCCTGCATGCCCCAGCCGACCACGCCCACGGTGATGCGCTCCGAGGGGGGCACGGCGCCGTCTCCGCCCAACACACGGGCGGGGACGACCGTCGGCAGGGCCAGGGCGGCGGTGGAGGCGCGCAAAAATCGGCGCCGTGAAATCACGGAAAAGCGGGAGCTGTTTTGCATGACCCCAGTCTGCGCCGGTCTCGGTCTGTTTTCGAGTAAAAACCGGCCCGGCGGCGTTTCCCGGAGGCGGGTTCAGACAATTTCCACCGGGCACTGCGGCAGGGCATCGAGAAAGGCGCGGCCGTAGCGCTTGGTGAGCACGCGGTTGTCGAGCACGACCACGATGCCGGTGTCGGTACGGGTGCGAATGAGCCGGCCCACGCCCTGGCGGAACTTGAGCACGGCCTCGGGCAGGGAGAACTCCAGGAAAGCATTGCCACCCGCCGCCTCGATGCGCTCAAGGCGCGCCTCGATCAAGGGGTGGTCGGGCACGGCGAAGGGCAGGCGGGTGATGATGATGTTGCTGAGGGCCTCGCCCGGCACGTCCACCCCCTGCCAGAAGCTGTCGGTGCCGAACAGCACGGAGTCCACATCCGCTTTGAAGCGTTCGAGCATGGTGGAGCGCGGCATGCCGGTGCCCTGAACGAAGCAGGTAACGCCCAGCTCCTGAAAGAAGGGCTCCAGCTCGTCCGCCAGCTCGTGCATGAGGCGGGTGTTGGTGAAGAGGACAAAGGCCTTGCCGTGGGTCAGCCGCAGGAAATGGCGAATCCACTGCCCCAGGGCGGCGCGGTAGCCGGGATCGCGCGGGTCGGGCATCTTGCCGGCCACGTACACGCGCATCTGGCGGGCATAATCGAAGGGCGAGCCCACCTGGAGGAGCGTGGCGTTGGCGCGGTCGGCGCCGACGCGGCCGGCCAGGTAGTTGAGCCCCTCGCGGCTGCCGGCTTGGGGTTTGGTGGGTTGGCCGGGCTGGTGGGTGTCCAGGGCGAGGGTGGCGCTGGTGAGGATGACGGAGGTGTTGCTGGCAAAGAGCCGGCGCCGCAGGTAGTCGGCGACGTCCACAGGCGCGGCGTTGAGGACGAGCTGACGCTGGGTTTTGCCGGCGCGTTCCACCCAGTACACGTGGTGGTCGGCGCTCTGGCTGAGGAAGACGCCCAGGGCCTCGCGCAGCTCGCCCAGGCGGCGGTTGCACTCGAGCAGTTCGCTGGCGGTGTCCCGGTCTTCGGCCAGGTCCACCAGTTCGCGCACGGCCTCGGAGACGCGGCGCAGCGGCAGGGTGAGGGTGTCGGGCACCAGGTCCGGGCGGCGGATGCGCAGTTCGGTCCAGTCGCGCCCGGAGGGGGCGTCGGCCTCGGCGGCGGCGAGCGGGCGGGCGCGGACGCGCGCTTGAGCGTGCAGGGCGTCGCAGGCCTTTTCCACGGCGTCGAAGAAGGCGTCACTTTCGCGGAAGACCTCGGCGACCAGCTCGACGGCCCGGCCCTGGCGCAGGAGCGCCAGGAGGCCTTTTTGGGTGCGGGGATTCCAGAGCCGCTGGAGGGCAAAGCGCAACTGGCCGCTGGAGACGCTCACGCCGATGTGTTTGGAGGCGACTGCTTCGAGGGTGTGGGCCTCGTCAAAGATGATGAAGTCGTTTTTGAACAACACGCCGTCCTCGATGGATTCCTCCAGGCCGCCCAGATGCATGAAGAACAGGGTGTGGTTGAGCACCAGCACGTCCGCGGAGAGAATCCGGCTGCGGGCGCGCTGGAAAAAGCAGGGGTCGCCGCCGGCCTTGACGAACTCGGATTGCGGCCCGCACAGCCGGGGCGAGCACAGACCGCGCTCGGAGCAGACCTGGGCCCAGACCTTGGGATCGGGTTCCTCCTCGAAGTCGGACAGGCTGCCGTCGGTGGTGTGCCGCGCCCATTCGACGATGCGCGCCAGCTCCTGCTGCTCGGTGGAGGTGAACAGGCCGGAAGCCTGCTGGAGGGCTTTGTGCAGACGGCGGGTGCACAGATAATTTTGCCGCCCCTTGAGCATGGTGTACCGAAACTTCACCGGGAGGATGCGTTCCAGCAGGGGCAGGTCTTTCTCGGTCAGCTGCTCCTGGAGGTTGATGGTGTGGGTGGAGACGACGGCCTTTTTCTGCCGCTCCACCGCGAACAGGATCGCGGGCGCCAGGTAGGCGAGGCTCTTGCCCACGCCAGTGCCGGCCTCGACGATGAGGTGCTCGCCGCGGGTGAGCGCCTCGGCCACGGCCACGGCCATTTGCTGCTGCTGGGGGCGGTACTCGAAGTTTTTCGCCCGCGCCAGCACGCCCTCGGGCGAGAAAAACCGGCGGGTCATCTCCACCAGATCCGTCTCGCTGGCAGGCGGGGAGTCGAGCGTGCTGATCATGGCGACGGTATGGGGCGGTGGCTCAAGAGGTCCGGGGGCGGAGGGTAACCACCTCCACGGGCGCCTTGTTTTTGGCCAGGAGGTGAGCCGGCAGGAAACCCCGCCAGTTCACACCGGGGTAGAGGACGGCGCCCCGGCCGAGGATGCTGCCCGGATTAAGTACGGCGTTGCAGCCCACGTTCGCGCCGTCGCCCAGCAGCGCCCCGAATTTCCTCAGGCCGGTGTCGAAGGGGCGCCCCTCGAGTTCCACGGTGACGTTGCCCGGAGTGAGTTTGAGGTTGGAGATGATGGCGCCCGCGCCGAGGTGGGCGCGGAAGCCCAGGATCGAATCGCCCACGTAGTTGAAGTGCGGGACCTCGCAGCCGTTGAAGAGCAGCGAGTGTTTGACCTCGCAAGCATGGCCCACCACGCACTCGTCGCCCACCAGGACGTGCTCGCGCACGTAGGCGCCCTGGCGAATTTGACAGTTGCGGCCGATCCAGGCCGGTCCTTTGATGGTAGCGCCGTCCTCGACCACCGTGCCCTCGCCGATGAAGACCTCGGGGCCGATCCATGCCCCGGGGGCGCAGTGTCCCAGCCGGGCCGGGCGGAGGTGTTCCCGGAGGTACTCGCGCAGACGCTTGAGCGCATCCCAAGCGTGCACGCAGCCGTCAAACAGCACCGCATGCGCGGTTTGTTGCAGGTCAAACAGGTCGGCCGGTCCGAACATCAACCGCAGGGTAAAGTCCCGGCCCGTTCCGGCAAGCCCGCAGGGCGGCGGGTGTTCAGAAGCGTGTCTCCGGCTTGACCCGGGCGCGCAGGCGGTGAAAGTCCCGCCACTCCTCGGGCGAATCGGGCGCCTGGCCGAGTTCGCGGAAGATTTTCGGCGCCGCCCAGTTCCAGCGCTCGACATGGCCGTCGGCAAAAGACAGGCTGCATCCACGGCGATGGCGACCGGCCGGAAGATCCCACCAGGTCAGTTCCATGAACCGTTCCCAGCCCGGGGGCGGGATGCCAAAAAGCGAGTCCAGGATGCTGTCCTCGTGCACGTCAATGAACACGAACAACTCGGCGGGTGAGGGCCGGTCAATGTGGGATTCTTTCTGGAAACTGGGCGGACCGTACCAGTCCTCCTGAACCGGGGCGCCGTTGATGGACTGGCTCATGTTGTAGCTGCGGGTGCGGGGGATCCGCAGACGCCGGCCTTCCTCGGTCTCCACGTACGAGCGGTCGGAGGGACAGCGGTAAATCGCGGTTGAGCGGTTGTACGGGAACAGCAGGCCGCGCTCGATGTTCGCGGGAGTCGGGTCCAGTCGGGTGTTGCCGGGACACCAGGTCATGTTGGTGCTGAAGATGACCGGATCGGGCGACTCGGTTTCGAGGTTGTACACGTAGTTGTTTGGTGGCAGCACGTCCTGATGGTCCACCGCGTAGAGGTGGACACACACCTGGAGCTGCTTGAGATGGTTCCGACAGGCCGTCGCGCGGGCTTCTTCCTTGGACCGAACCAGGGCGGGCAACAACAGGCCGGCCAGCAGCGCAAGGATGGCAATGACCACCAGCAGCTCGACGAGCGTGAAGCCGGCGCGCCCCCGGGGGCGGCGGCACGGGTTTGGCTCCCGGCCTCGTCCCGCCTCGGCGGTGTTCCTGAAGCGGCGGCCTCGCATGGACGCGAACATAATCCACGCCGGACCCGACTCAACTGCGGAGCCGTGGGCAAGTCACCCACCCCGGACAAGGCTCAGCATCTCCTCGACCCCAGAAAGGTACCGGCGGCGGGCTGGGACAACCCGCCCTACCCGCACTGGATTGTCCAGACCTCAGATAGGGCGCGTTCTCCGAACGTGCCGTTCTCTTTCCGGGTCTTCCGCGCGGCTGGGCGGGTTGCCTCGCCGCCGGTCGCCGGAGATGACGTCTCTTGCGGTAGCTCCGGTGCGGGGCCGGCCAGCCTCGAACCTCACGGGTGAAAGTGTGGTCTCGACCGCCAGGGCATTGCGCGCCAGGACTCGCTCCGGGTAGGCTGGCGCATCCGCTATGCACACGCTCAAGCATTTGGAAGTCTGGTTGGTAACCGGCAGTCAACATTTGTACGGCCCGGCGGCGCTCGAACAGGTGGCCGCCAACAGCCGGCAGGTGGCCGCCGCATTGGACGCCTCGCCGGCCATTCCGGTCCGGGTGGTTCTTCAGCCGGTGGTCAAATCGCCCGCGGAGATCACCGACCTGTGCCAGCGCGCCAACCAGACTCCCGCCTGCATCGGCCTGATTAGCTGGTGCCACACCTTCTCGCCTTCGAAGATGTGGATCAACGGCCTGAAACGGCTGAACAAACCGGTGGCCCACCTCCACACGCAGCATCACCGCGACATTCCCTGGGCCACGATGGACATGGATTTCATGAACCTGAACCAGGCCGCGCATGGGGACCGCGAACACGGGTTCCTCATGACCCGGATGCGCCGGGCGCGCAAGGTGGTGGTGGGGCACTGGCAGGACCCGGCTGTGGCCGCGCAGTTGGGCGCCTGGTGCCGGGCGGCCGCCGCCTGGCACGACTGGCAAACGGCGCGCTTCTGCCGCTTTGGCGACAACATGCGAGAGGTGGCCGTCACCGAGGGGGACAAGGTGGCCGCGGAAATGCAGTTCGGGTACTCGGTCAACGGCTACGGCGTGGGTGACCTCGTGGACTGCGTGAACGCCGCCCCGGAGGCGGAAGTGGAGGCCCTAGTGGCGGACTACGAGCAGCAGTACACCCTGGCGCCGGCACTGCGTCGGAACGGTCCCCGTCACGCCGCGCTGCGGGAGGCGGCGCGGATCGAAGCCGGCTTGCGCGCATTCCTCAAGGCCGGCAACTTCCGCGGATTCACCGACACCTTCGAGGACCTGCATGGCCTGGCGCAGTTGCCGGGGTTGGCGGTGCAGCGGCTGATGGCCGAAGGCTACGGGTTTGGCGCCGAGGGCGACTGGAAGACCTGCGCCCTGGTGCGAGCCATGAAGGTGATGGCCACCGGCCTGCCCGGCGGTACTTCCTTCATGGAGGATTACACCTACCACCTGGACCCGGAGCGTCCGCTGGTGCTGGGCGCGCACATGCTGGAAATCTGCCCCAGCCTCGCGCAGGACCGGCCCTCGTGCGAAATCCACCCGCTGAGCATCGGCGGCAAGTCGGACCCCGTGCGGCTGGTCTTTGACACCCCGCCCGGCCCCGCGGTGAACGCCTCGATGGTGCACCTGGGCAACCGGTTCCGGCTGGTGGTGAACGAGGTGGAAGCGGTCGCCCCCCCGCAACCGCTGCCCCGGCTGCCGGTCGCCCGCGCGGTGTGGGAGCCCAAGCCCAACCTGACCGTGGCCGCGGCCGCCTGGATTTACGCCGGCGGCGCGCATCACACCGGCTTCAGCCAGGCGGTGACCACCGAGATGCTCGAGGACTTCGCCACCATCGCCGGCGTGGAGCTGGTGGTCATTGACGCGGACACTCGCTTGCGCCGGTTCAAGCAGGAACTGGAGTGGAACGAGGCGGCCTACGCGCTGCGCCAGGGCTTCGTCGCCTGAACGGCGGTCCGGGTCTTGATCAGATTCCTGCCCGGCGAAGGAAGCCGAGTGGCTGATCCCGGCGGCACCGCCGGCGGAAAAACCCGCTGTTTGTCCCGCCCCCGGCTCCTCCGCCTTCCGGCTTGCTTGGTCGGCCGGGGCCGGTAGTTTGTCAACCATGTCGTTGCCGTTGATTGACGCCACTGTGTTCGATCGCATCGCCGAATTGGGCCGCCGCGTGCTGGCGGGCGGTGAACTCACCCGCGCCGAGGCACTGTGGCTGCTGCAGTTGGAGGCGCCCGGCGACATCTTCGAACTGCTTGCCTGGGCCAACCGCGTTCGCGAGCGTTTCAAGGGCCACAAAGTTCACCTCTGCTCGATCGTCAACGCCAAGGCCGGCGGATGCCCGGAGAACTGCAAGTTCTGCGCGCAGTCGGCTTTTTATCAGACCGAATCCCCCCGCTACGGCTTTGTGGACCCGGAGCCCGTGCGGCGGGCAGCCTCCGAGGCGCAGCGCCACGGCGTCACGGCGCTGGGATTGGTGGCGGCCTGGAAGGGCCTCGAGGAGGGCCCGCTGCTGGACGAGGTCTGCGCGCGGTTTCGCGAGCTTGCGCAACAGGGCCGGGTGCGTCCGGATGCTTCGCTGGGCATCATCAACAGCCCGCGCGTGGCCGAGCGCCTGGCCGAAGCGGGCGTGGCCTGTTACAACCACAACTTGGAAACTTCCCGCCGGTTTTTCCCTGAGATTTGCAGCACCCACACTTACGAGGACCGGCTGGAAACCATCCGCCACCTGCGCCGGGCGGGCATCCGCATCTGCTCCGGCGGTATTATTGGCATGGGGGAAACGCTCGAGGACCGAGTGGACCTGATGTTCGCCCTCAAGGAGGTCAATCCGGACTTTGTCCCGGTAAATTTTTTGAACCCCATTCCCGGCACGCCGCTGGCCGGACGCCCCACCGTGCCGCCGCTCGAGGCCCTGCAAACGCTGGCCGTGTTTCGCCTGGTTCTGCCCCGGCAGGAAATCATGGTGGCCGGCGGACGGGCAGTGACGCTGCGCGACCTGCAGTGCCTCATCTTCATGGCCGGCGCCAGCGCCCTCATGGTGGGCAACTACCTCACCACCCTGAACCAGCCCGTGGAAAAGGACCTTCAGATGCTCCGCGACCTCGGCCTGGACCTGCAGTGGAAATGCGAGGCGGCTCCGGAGCCCCCCGTGGAAGCGCCCGCCGCCGCCGCGCCCGCGGCGTCAGGCTGAAAGACGGAGGAGGCCGGCGATCGATCGCCGCCGCCTTCAGCGTTGCCAGGGCGCCAGCCGTTCGTCCCGCCAGATGTCCGCCACCGCCTGCCGTTGCCGCACCAGGGCCACCTGTCGTCCGCTGACCAGCACTTCGGCCGCCAGCGGGCGGCTGTTGTAGTTGGAGCCCATGACCGACCCGTACGCGCCGGCGCTCATCAACGCCAGCAGGTCCCCCTCGCGCACCGGCGCCAGCGGACGGTCCTTGGCGAAATAATCGCCCGACTCGCAGATCCCCCCCACCACGTCGCAACGCCGCGCCGCCCCGGTCCGCTCCCGCACCGGCACGATCTCGTGGTAGGCGTCGTAAAACGCCGGCCGGAACAGGTCGTTCATGGCGGCGTCCACGATGACGAAGCGCTTGTGCCCGGTGTGTTTTACGTACTCGACCCGCGTCACCAGGATGCCAGCGTTGCCCACCAGGAAACGGCCCGGCTCGAGCAGGATCTTCAACCCCAGATCGCGCAGCGCCGGAGTCACCGCCGCAGCGTACCGGGACGGCGAGATGAACCGCCGGCCGGCGGGGGAGTTCCACCAGGCCGCCGTACCGCTGGCCAGGGCGGGGTCGTACACAATGCCCACCCCACCGCCGATGCTGAAAAATTCCAGACCGTGGCGCGCGGCCAGCTCGCGGGCCAGCGGCGCCACCCGTTCGACCGCCTGCCGGAAGGGCGCCACGGTGGTCAGTTGCGAGCCGATGTGCATCTGCAACCCGCGCAGCCAGAGGTGGCGGCGCTTCGCCGCACGCGCGTACACCCCGGGCACGTCTTCAAAGGCGATGCCGAACTTGTTCTCGTAGGTGCCGGTGGTGATCTTGGCGTGGGTGTGCGCGTCCACGTTCGGATTTACGCGCACGGCCACGGGAGCGCGCACTCCCAAGCGGCCGGCGATGGCATTGATCCGCTCCAGTTCCGGCTCGCTCTCGGCGTTGAAGCAGTAGATGCCCCGGCGCAGGGCGAACTCGATCTCGACCGCGGTCTTGGCCACCCCGGCAAACACGCACCGGCCGGGGTCCCCCCCGGCGGCCAGCACCCGGTGGAGCTCACCCGCGCTCACCACGTCAAACCCTGCACCCAGCCGGGCGAAGGTGCCGAGAACGGCAAGGTTCGAGTTGGCCTTGACCGCGTAGCAGATCAACGGGTCCAGCGGGGCGAGCGCGCCGGCCAGTTGACGGAACCGCTCTTCCAGTGTGCGCCGGGAATACACAAACAGGGGCGTGCCGAAATGCTCCGCCAGCCCGGCCACGCTCAACCCTTCGCAACGCAGGGTGCCTCGCACCCGTCGGAACTCATGCATGGCCGCGGGTTATGCCAGAGGCCCGCCGGCCTGTCACGGGCAAGCAGGAAGCCTGCGGTTGCCCGCACCCGGCTTCCAAACGCCGAGCGCCGGGGGTAATTTGTGTAAGCTAGCCGACCGGAAGCCACTGGGATTCAGCTGGTCGCGCCTGATTTCGCCCCCGTGGGTCCCGCTTGCTCGGAAGCCGGTGAATTGTCCTCGTCAGGGCGGCAGAAAACAGCGGATGGCGGGCACCCTGCCGGGCGGGTGTGACTGGTCGACCGGGGCCGGAGGTGGCGCACCCATCAGGAGTCGAACCTGAAACCTTCTGATCCGTAGTCAGATGCTCTATCCAATTGAGCTATGGGTGCGCCCGGCGCGTGCCGCAACGGGCAAGCGTGGAGACACTTTAGGAAGAGGCCGCCTCCAGCGTCAAGGTCGTACCTCCGGCCCGGAGCACGTCGCGCGTATCTCACCTGCGGCAGGGCAGGGGGGTGGCCCCGGCCCGGTTGCCTCCCGGCAACCTCCGCTCCCGCGCTGAAATACGCCCCTGTGCGCGGGTGGGACTTTTTCGCGGTTGACGACTTGCCCCCCCCTTCGCAACGTCGCAGCTTTTATCGCGGGCGATGAAGACCATTCTGTTCGTTTGCACGGGCAACATCTGCCGCAGCCCCATGGCTGAGGGGTTGCTGCGCCACATGACCCGGGACCGGGGCGGCTACGAAGCGCTTTCCGCCGGGGTGGGCGCCATGGAAGGCCAGCCCCCCAGCGCGCACGCCGTGCAGGCCATGGCCGAGCTGGGCATCGACATTTCCCAGCAACGCAGCCGTCAGTTGTCCGCGGACCTGGTGGACCGCGCCGATTACATCTTCGGCATGACCCAGGGGCACGTGGACACGGTGATGTTGCTGTACCCCCGTGCGGCGGAGAAGACCTTCTTGCTCCGGGAATTCGACGACACCCTCGACAACTTCGAGAAGGACATTCCCGATCCCATCGGCGAGGGCCTGGAGGCGTATCGGGAGTGCCGGGACAAGATCGAGCAGGGCATTGTGGCCATCCTGCGCCATCTCGAGCAAACCGGCGCGCCCGCCGAGCCTTCCCAGCCCCGGCCAGCCGAGACTTGGGTGCTGGCCCTGGGCGCCGACCACGCCGGTTACGAACTGAAAGAGGCGCTCAAGCAACACCTGCTGAAGCGCGGCCTGCAGTGCGAGGACCTGGGCACGCACTCGACCGAATCCACCGACTACCCGGATTACGCGCAGGCGGTGGCGGGGCGGGTGGCCAGGGGCGAGGCGGATTTCGGGGTGTTGATTTGCTCGACCGGCATCGGCATGAGCATCGCCGCCAACAAAGTGCCCGGGGTGCGCGCGGCGCTGGTTTTCAACGAGGAAGGCGCGGAGCTCTGCCGCAGCCATAACGACGCCAATGTGTTGGCGCTGGGCGCGCGGTTTACCCCGCCGGAGCTGGCCTGCCGGTTGGTGGACAAGTTCTTGTCCGTGTCCTTCGAAGCGGGAGGACGCCACGAGCGGCGGGTGCGCAAGCTGGAGTCTGCCCGCCGAACCCCGTCCGCCCTGGCGGCGACGGATCCGGAGGTGGCGGCGGCCATTGAGCGGGAACGCCAGCGCCAGGAGCAGAACATCGAGTTGATCGCCTCGGAAAACTTCACCAGCGCGGCGGTGATGGAGGCCCAGGGTAGCGTGCTCACCAACAAATACGCCGAGGGCTACCCCCGGCGGCGCTGGTACGGCGGGTGCGAGCACGTGGACGAGGTCGAGCAACTGGCCATCGAGCGCGCCCGGCGGCTCTTTGGCGCCGAACACGCCAACGTGCAGCCGCACAGCGGTTCGGCCGCCAACATGGCCGTGTACTTCGCCTTTTTGAAGCCGGGGGATCGCCTGCTGACCATGGACCTGTCTCACGGCGGGCATCTCACGCACGGCAATCGCGCGAACTTTTCCGGCCGCTTCTTCCAGGTCATTCACTACGGCGTGCGCCGGGACGACGAGCGCATTGACTACGACCAGGTGGCCGCCCTGGCCCAGGAACACCGGCCGAAGATGATCACCGTGGGAGCCAGCGCGTACCCGCGGGTGATTGATTTTGAGCGGCTGGGGCGGATTGCCCGGGAGGCGGGCGCGTTGTTGCTGGCGGACATTGCCCACATCGCCGGGCTGGTGGCGGCGGGGCTGCATCCCAGTCCGGTGCCGCACGCGGATTTTGTGACCACCACCACCCACAAGACCCTGCGCGGCCCCCGGGGCGGACTGATCCTCTGCCGGGCGCAGTATGCGAAGGAGATTGACGCCCAGGTGTTCCCCGGCATCCAGGGCGGGCCTCTGGAGCACGTCATCGCCGCCAAGGCGGTCTGCTTCCAGGAGGCGTCGCAACCGGGCTTTGCGGCCTACCAGCGGCAGATCCTGGCCAACGCGCGCGCCCTGGCAGCCGGCCTGCTTTGCAACGGCTTCCGGCTGGTCAGCGGCGGCACCGACAACCATCTCCTGCTCGTGGACGTGGGGGCGCGGGGCCTCACCGGCAAGGATTGCCAGGCCGCCCTCGACCGGGCCGGCATCACCGTGAACAAAAACACCATCCCGTTTGAAACCCGCTCGCCCTTCCAGGCCAGCGGCATCCGGCTGGGCACCCCCGCGGTGACCACCCGCGGCATGAAGGAACCCGAAATGGCCGCCATCGCCGACATGATCAGCGAGGTGCTGCTGGACCTGCAAAATCCGGAGACCGCCGCGCAGGTGCGCGCCCGGGTGCGCGAACTTACCACTCGCTTTCCCCTGCCGTCCTGACCCGCCCCATGTCCGCCCTTGCTGTCCAGACGGCCGCCCCCGGCCCGGTGCCGGACGCCGGCGGCCACTTCGGCCCGTACGGGGGCCGCTATGTGCCCGAGACATTGATGCATCCGCTGCTGGAGCTGGAGGCGGAATACTTCCGCGCCCAGCAGGACCCGGAGTTTCAGCGGGAATTGAGCTATTACCTGCGCGACTTCTGTGGGCGGCCCACCCCGCTGTACCTGGCCGAGCGGCTCACCCGCGACCTCGGCGGCGCCCGGATTTACCTCAAGCGCGAGGACCTGCTCCACACCGGCGCGCACAAGATCAACAACGCCATGGGACAGGTGCTGCTGGCCCGCCGCATGGGCAAGACCCGCATCATCGCTGAGACCGGCGCCGGCCAGCACGGCGTGGCCACGGCCACCGTGGCGGCCATGTTCGGCCTTCGGTGCGTGATTTACATGGGCGCACTGGACTGCGAACGCCAGGCGCTCAACGTCTATCGCATGAAACTGCTCGGCGCGGAGGTCGTCCCCGTTTACGCCGGCCAGCAAACCCTCAAAGAGGCGGTGAACGAGGCGATGCGCGACTGGGTGACGCATGTGCGCACCACCCATTACATCCTCGGCACCGTCTACGGCGCGCATCCCTACCCGGTCATGGTCCGCAATTTCCAGCGCGTCATCGGGGAGGAAACCCGGGCGCAAATTCTGGAACGGGAGGGCCGCCTGCCGGACCTGCTCATCGCCTGCGTCGGCGGCGGTTCCAACGCCATCGGCCTGTTCCATCCCTTCCTCGAGGACGCCTCGGTGCACATGATGGGCGTCGAGGCCGGCGGCGAGGGCCTCCTGCCGGAAAAACACGCCGCCCGGTTTCACGGCGGATCGCTCGGCGTCTTGCAGGGCACGCGCAGCTACATCCTTCAGGACGAGTACGGCCAGATTCAGCGCACCCACAGCGTGAGTGCCGGGCTGGATTACGCCGCGGTGGGACCGGAACACGCCTGGCTGCATGACCGGGGACGGGTCGAGTACACCTACGCCACGGACGACGCAGCCCTGGAAGCCTTCTTTCGGCTGGCCCGGCTGGAAGGCATCATCCCCGCCCTCGAGTCCGCCCACGCCCTTGCCGAGTGCATCCGCCGCGCGCCGCGACTGGGGCGCGATCGTGTGATCGTGGTGAACTTGTCCGGCCGCGGCGACAAGGACGTGGCCCAGGCGGCGGCCAAACTCGGCCTGCAAATGCCACGATAACCGGCGACGCGCCGGGCCGCTCACTGCACCGGCAGCTCGATCACCGCGCCGCTCCGCCACGGGTGCTCACGCCGGTTCACGATGAGCGTGCGCGGCAGAAGCTCGACCTCGTGCCCGTACAGATCGAATGTCACCGTGCCGGGCAGAAAGGTCGTGTCGAGAAACTTCACCTGTCCGAACGGCAACCCTTCGCGGCGGCCGGGCTCGTCGAAGCGCACCCTGACCGGCGCCACCAGCCCGGGCGTATTCGTGCCGGGAAACACCAGATGCACTCCGGTGAGGCCCAGGGCCGGCTGGTCAATGCGCAGCACAGGCGCGCCGTTGGTTTGAAAGAAAGTGACCTCCCACGGCCCGCGGTGCGTGCGCCAGTGTTGCACGACCCCAAAGCCGCCGAAGTACAACACCAGACAGGCGCTGAAGACCACCAGCGCATGTTTCCAGAGGGGATCGCTCTTGCCGTCCATGCCTCAGGACAAAGGGTGCGGCCCGGCGGACCGAGCGGCAAGCCGCACTTTCCGGTCACCCCGCGCGACAGCGAGGGCGGGGATGCGTCCCGGCAGCCTTCGCGTCGGTTCTCCTGCTTCCCCCCGAGAGTCTTCGTCGCTCTGGCCGCAGTTGAACCGGCGCCGGAGCACGCGCAATTCCGGATGGGGGGGCGGCGCAGGTCCTCCAGCACAGCCACGCGGCCATCCGTGCTGGCGTCGTCCACCGCAATCACCTCGAAATGATGGCCGCCGGCCCGCAGGGTGACACTGATTTCCTCCAGCCGTGCGGGCAGGTTCCCCGCCTCGTTGTACACGGGCGGGATCACACTGAGGTCCAGCCAGCATTGATCCACGGTTGAATCGTTGTGCTGCGACGATGAGGGATTGATCGTTGGTTGATGTAGACCGGCTTTTGCCGGTTCCAAACAGCCCGCAGCCCGGGAAGCTCATCGGACAACGGGTTTTCCTGCTCGCGCAACCCGGATTGAGTGCGCAGATCGTGAACTTCAGCGGAATACCGAAACCGGCGATCGAGACGGTTGCGTTCCTCGACGAATGCGGCGCGGCAGGCTGAGAACAGTCCGCCCTACCCACTTCCACATGGCCTGCGGGTTGGGTTTTGGCTGAACAGAAGGCAGGCAGCGGCGGAGTCTTACTCCAACCAGAGGGGGCACAGCCCCAAACGCGCAACCGTGAGCGATCGGCAAAGCCGCTCCAGTCCCTCGCCGGTGAGTGTACACCTCGATCCGTCTGCCGCTCTGGATCGGCCCCAATGCCATAACACCACTGGGGTGACTGAAAATCCCGCCTTTGGCCCAGTCATTACGATCGTGATACCTTGTCGTCTCACAAGGGCGTGGATTTCGAGCAAACGGATGGGGTACCCGAAGGAATCGGCGGGTCCGCGGCAGGATGAGGTTGAGAATGGGGTGCGCGAGTCCGCGAGCTGAACAGCGGCGTCTCAACTGGTTCATCCCAGGCCGGCAAATAGGCTTGCTCCGGCTAGCACACGGTGTCCTGGACGCGGGGAGGGGGGCACCCATCCGACCTCGCGCATGGAGAGATCGGTCAGATGGGCGAAGTCCCGGTAGGCCTTGTCGAAGATCACAATCGCCCCGGCCGGTACGCCGACGCCCAGCCCGTGCGCGCGGGGGAATGTCGGGTTCGCCGGCGGTCTCCCCGAGGGCCAGGCGCGGCAGGAAGGTTTGGGGGTGAGCCGGACAGGACATTGAGCTGCGGGTCTTGGCCGGCGGCCACCGTGCGCCGGCGAGGTTTGGCTCAGTCCAGAGAGCGGGCGACCAGGTGGATGGTGATCGGGTCCACGACGTGGATGAGGCGCTTGACGCGGAAGGTGAACCGGGGCGACGGCGGCGCCGCCGAAGCCCGGAGGCAGTTGTTGGCGATGATCGAGCATTTGCCAGAACAGGGTCTTGGCTATTGGGGGATCGCGCACGCGGTTGGCGTGGGTGAAGGCTTTTTTGCCGGGCGGGGCGGCGCCGCGAATGGCCCCAGTGGGCCGAGGTGCGGGCGGAGGGCGTCGCAGAGGTCATTGAGACCGAGGGGTGGTCTGTTGGGTTTGGAGCAGACTGACGACGTGGCTCCCGGGTTTGAAGATGCGGGCTTGTTGCCCGACGTCGGAGTCGCGGAGCCGGATGGGGGGTACCAGAGGTAATGGAACCAGGTTGCAGAGTTGGTGCAGGAGAGTGCAGTGGCCGAGTGTTGGCTTGTGGGGGGCATCTGCTCTGGGGTAGGGCCAACCCCGCGAGCCTACATTTTCGTTTCATGCAATCAGTGGAACGGCTGGGGGTTTGAAGTCTATTATGCCCTTGATGGTTCGGTCCATTTTGGCGGTGTTTCCACCGCGTTGGGGCGAGGGTGGAGCCGGGGAGAATTCGGCTCGGCTACGCGGTATCCTATGGCTGGGGCCCGGACCACCGGCGTTGACTGGTGTGCGGGCTCCGGAAGTGGGATTTCAAAGGTATTAATCCCGGCAAATGCGAAGGCCGACAAACGCTGTTACTTTCACGGCGGGATTCTTTGAAGCACTTGCGCAAATCCTGCAGGGACCGGTTGCCACCAGCATGTTGTTGTGGTGCGGACTTACCCAACCCTGGTTGCGGTGCCACGAGGTGAAACCGGGGAGTCCGTTTCTTAATTGGAATCTCCTCGATGACTATCGCAAGGCACGGCAACTGGCCAACCAGTAAGGCCTGAGTCCAGGTTTTTTAGTGTTCTTTGAAATTGCAACATCAACCACCGTTTTCTCAAAATCACTTTTATGATAGGTTAGTAGTTACAGAGTGGCGATGAGTCAATAGTATAGCAATGTGCTGCTCCCGGACATCTTGGTGTAGGGCTTACTATTTCCAGCGGTGTCTGCTGGTGCGTAAGCATTCGACCGGGGCACCGGTTCTGAAGGCCGTGAGTACTTTAGTCGGCGCCGGGGCCTTGATGGCTAGCTGGCGCGGTCCCGGCACACGACCGGCAGCCCCTTCAGCATTCCCGGCGCGAGCTTCTCCCAGCCCAACGGTGGAGGACACAAACGGCGCGACGAGTTGGCGGGGCGGATTTTTCGGAGAGCGCAACCGTCCCGGTTGCCGGCGTTGGTGTCCCCCTGAAACCATCTTGAATGGGAGTGGCGTGCTCGGAGAGCGCGTCCTACCAGACGTGGGGCAATCCAGCCGGCAGGGCGGGCTGTCCCCAGCCCGCCGCCAGAGCGTTGTCCTCAGCGATCCGGCGGCGCATATTTCTGCGCGGAAGCTGATCCTCTCGGGCAGTCCCAATGCTCCGCGTTTTTCCATGCCGTTCGATCCTCGCGCCAGGGCTTGGCGTGCGTCGGCTGGCCGGTGCTTCTTCCAAAGCGCTAGCAAGCTGCCGCACTCCAAACGCTCTTCGTTTTCAGGCCGTTCGATCCCACCCCGGCCTCCCGGGATGGCGGCCGCTACCGGAGCGGCAGACTTCCCAGCCGGCCGTAGAGCCGGACTTCCGGCCCGGCGGATGAAGGTAGGGCAATTCAACTCGCGCGATGCCGCGAAGGAAAGCGGCGCGCTCGGAGAGCGCACCCTGCCCAAGTCTGGGGAATTGCGGCGGCACGCTCGGAGCGCACGTCCTGCCGGGACTGGGGAATCGCGGCGGTGCGTTCGGAGAGCGCGCGCTACCACATCTGGACACCCCAGCACCGCTAGGGGGCTGTCCCAGTCTGCTGTGTGCGCTCGCCGGGGCGGCCGTTCACAGTCCGGAGGGATGGTCCAGAAAGCTCCAGGGCAGGTTGAACTTGCGGGCCAGATGGGCGGCCAGGGCTTTGACGCCGAAGGTTTCGGTGGCGTAGTGCCCGGCATAAATCAGATTCAACCCCAGTTCTTCGGCGCGGGCAAAAGTCCAGTGGGGGCCTTCGCCGGTGATGAAGGTGTCCACGCCTTCCGCGGCGGCCTGGTCCACCTCGGCGCCGGCGGCGCCGGTGACCACGCCGATCTCGCGGCAGAGGGCGGGGCCCGCTGGGATGAGGCGGACCGGGCCGTTGACGGCGCGCTGTAGTCGGCGGACCAGGTCAGTGCGGTCCAGCCGCGTCCGGACGCGACGGCCGATGAGCCGGCCCTTGCAGGCGAAGAACGGGCGGGTGCGCGTCAGGCCGAGGGCGGCGCAAAGTTGGGCGTTGTTGCCCAGGCGCGGGTGTGCGTCGAGCGGCAGGTGCGCGCTGTACCCGGCGAGGTCGGCTTCCAGCAGGAGGCGCAGCAGCCGGTAGTTGGGGCCGGTCCAGGGAACGCGCGCGGTCCAGAACAGCCCGTGATGCACCAGGAGGAGGTCGGCCCCGGCGGCGCGGGCCATTTGCACGGTGGCGAGGGAGGCATCCACGGCGGCGGCGAGACGGCGCACCCGGCCGCGGTTTTCGAGCTGCAAGCCATTGTGCGCCGCGTCCCAATCGGTGAAGTGTTCGGGGCGCAGGAGTCGGTGGCATTCGCGGGCCAGGCGCGTCAGGGGCACGCTCATGGGGCGCAGTGGACGGCCACGCGGCGCGGCGCGCAAGCCGGGAACCGCGCGGGACTGAGGCGGAGGTTGAATTCAAGCCGCGGGTTCCTATAGTGCCCGGCACTTTACGGAACATGAGCGAACATGCCGATGACAGCGGGCCGTGGACGGTCGCGGCGGCGCGGGCCCTGTACAACATTGATCGGTGGGGCGCGGGGTATTTTGACATCAACGAGGAGGGGCACGTCATCGCCCGGCCGTTGCAAGACGCCGGGGCGGTGGTGGACCTGACGGACGTGGCGGAAGAGGCGCGCGGTCGCGGGCTGCGGTTTCCGCTGCTGGTGCGGTTTCAGGACATTTTGCGCCATCGCGTTGAGGCGGTGAATCGGGCCTTTCGCGCGTCCATCGCCGAGTACGGCTACCAGGGGCGCTACCGCGGGGTGTTTCCCATCAAGGTCAACCAGCTCCGGGAGGTGGTGGAAGAAATCCTCGACGCGGGCCGGCCGTATGACTTCGGGCTGGAGGTGGGCAGCAAGCCGGAGTTGTTTGCCGGACTGGCATTGCAGTCGCAGCCCGGGAATCTGATCATCTGCAACGGGTACAAGGACGCCGCTTTCATCCGCATGGCGCTGATGGGATGCCGCCTGGGCAAGGAGGTCATTCTGGTGGTGGAGAAGCTGGAGGAGTTGAAACAGATTCTCGCCATTGCCAAACAGGTCGGCGTGGAGCCGTTGATTGGCATGCGGGTGCGCCTGGCGTGCAAGGGGCACGGCAAGTGGGCGGACAGCGCGGGGGAAAACGCCAAGTTCGGCCTGACCACCGCGGAAATCCTGGCGGCGACCGACCTGCTCCGGTCAGAGAACCTGGCGCACTGTTTCCGGCTGCTGCATTTCCACATCGGCTCGCAGGTGCCGGACATCCTCACCATCAAGAAGGCGGTGCAGGAGGCGGCCCGCTTTTACGCCAAGCTGGTCCAGATGGGCTTCGCCATCCAGTACCTCGACGTGGGGGGCGGTCTGGGGGTGGACTACGACGGGAGCCGCACCGCCTTCGACAGCTCCACCAACTACAGCCTGCAGGAATACACCAACGACGTGGTGTACTACGTGGCCGATGTCTGCACCGCCGAGGGGGTGCGGCACCCGGACCTGGTGAGCGAAAGCGGCCGGGCGATCGTGGCCCACCACAGCGTGCTCATCGTCGAGGTGTTCGGCGCCATCGAGAAGACCCGTCCGCCGACGCAGTTCACCTACGGCGACGACGAACATCCGCTGGTGCGCGAACTGCTGGAAATCCGGCAAAACCTTCCCCGGCTCAACAAACTGGAGGCCTGGCACGACGCCCTTGAGCGCAAGGAGGACGCCCACCACATGTTCACGCTGGGCCTGCTGGGTCTGCCGGACAAGGCCAAGATTGAGACCCTCTACTGGGAGATCAGCGCCGCAGTGGTGCACAGCTTCAAGGGGCAGGCCTACGTGCCGGAGGAGATTCGCGAACTCGAGGATGCCCTTGGCGACCAGTACCTGTGCAACTTCTCGGTGTTCCAGTCCCTGCTGGATCACTGGGCGCTCGACCAACTGTTCCCGATCATGCCCATCAACCGCCTGCTGGAGCGTCCCACCCGCGACGCGACGCTGGTGGACATCACCTGTGATTCGGACGGGCAGGTGAACCGCTTCATTGACCTGCGCGACGTGCGGGACACCCTGCCGCTTCATGCGCTGCCCCCCAACGGCGCCGCCAACGGCGAACCCTACTACCTGGGCTTCTTCCTCATGGGCGCGTATCAGGACATCATGGGCGACCTGCACAATCTTTTCGGGCGCGTGAACGAGGTGCACGTCTTCCTCGATCCCGACGAACCCGCCGGCTATTACGTGGAGGAGATCATCGAGGGCACCACCATTGTTCAGGCCCTCCAGTCCGTGCAGTACGACGAGCACGAGCTCAAGCGTCAGATGAAGGCGCAGGTGGATGCCGCCATCAAGGCCGACCGGCTCAAGCCCTCCGAGGGCATGCGCCTGCTGGACGACTACGAAAAGGGGCTGCGCGAGTACACCTACCTCACCCTGCCGTGACCTGCGTGGCCCTTCCCCCTGCGCGCCCGAATCCCGGGGCAGTCCTGCGCCTGCCCGCCGCGGCGAGACCGCTGCTGGTCATCCTTCCGCGGAGACCCGCCCGCGCGGCGGCCGGGGCCTGAGCGCATGACCGAACGCGGATCAACCGAGCCGGACCTGTTGCCCTCCCTGGGGCGGCTGGTGCGGGGTTTGGTGATTCTGTTCTGGGCGCTGCCGGTGAGCCTGGTGGTGTGCGTGCAAACGGCGCGGACCCACCTGCTGGCCGGGGGCGGCGTGCTGTTGCCAGTTCTGTCCCAGGCCGTGATCCTGCACGCGTTGTTTCTGATCAGCAGCTTCCGTCCCCGGGAGCGCGTTTGGGTGCGGGCGCTGGACCGGGCGCGCGTGCTGGCGTTGATCAACCTGGGGCTCGCCCCGTTTCTCCACTGGTGGAAGCTCATGCCGGAGGTGCCGCACTACCAGGTGGCGGTGGCGGTGATGGCCGCCACCGGCCCGGCGTTTCTGGCCGCTTTGAATCTGGCCCTGCGTCGGCTGGCGGCCATGCTGCCGGATGAAACCCTGCGGCTGGAGGTGCGGTTGTTCACCAATCTCAATCTCGGTCTGCTGGCCGGGTTGCTGGTGCTGGCCGGCCTGGTCACGCTGGCCCTGCGGTTGGACTGGATGACGCACCTGCCCACCATGCTGGGCCGGTTGGCGGCCCATTTCGGCTCGGTGTTGCTGCTGGCGCTGGTGCTTCTGCCGCTGGCACTCACCATGAGCCTGCTGTGGAAAATCAAGGAGACCATCCTCCGCAGCGTGTTTCACCCCGGCGGTCCGCCAGTTTCCTGAAGTCCCCCCCGGTCGTGGTTGCAACGGGGCGAGCGGGATTTCCCGTTGCCCCGGAGCGGGGGCGCGGCCATGCTCGCGGCGCGCCGGCCGGATGCCGGCTCCCAACGCCGATGAACTCCCTGCGATTGCAGGCGCTGGATGTCGCTATTGTGCTGGCCTACCTGCTGGGCGTGGTGGCCCTCGGGGTCTGGTTGGGCCGCGGCATTCGCACCAGCCGGGATTTCTTTCTGGCCGGCAAGACGCTGCCCTGGTGGGCGGTGGGAATGTCCCTGGTCGTGTCCGACATTGGCGCCAAGGACATGATCGGCGTGGCGGGCGACGCGTACCGCTACGGGCTGGTGATGATGAACTACGACTTCATCGGCTGCATTTTCCCCGTGTTGCTGGCGGCGTTTCTGTTCATGCCCTTTTTCTGGATTGCCGGCGTGTACACGGTGCCGGAGTACCTGGGCCGGCGCTACAACCAGGCGGTGCGGGTGTGCTTCGCGGTGATCTGGGTGCTGTTCATGACGGCCACGCTGGGGACGATCTTCGTCAGCGCGGCGGCGATGTTCGAGGTGCTGCTGGGCTGGCCGTTTTGGTTTTCGGTGGGGCTGTCGGTCGTGGCGGTGGGGGTGTACACCACGCTGGGCGGTCTGCGGGCGGTGGTGTTCACGGATGCCCTCTCGTGCGTGGTGCTGGTGACGGGAGCCGCGTTGATCTGTGTGCTGGGGCTGGCGCAGGTGGGCGGCTGGACCGGGTTGAAGGCCGCGGTGAACCAGTTGGAGTGGACCCGGCATCACTTTCAGATGCTGCCGCCGGCTGAACATCCGGTGTACCCCTGGCCGGCGGTGTTGCTGGGGCTGGGATTTGTGCTCGGCCCGGCCTACTGGATCGGCAACCAGGCCATTGTGCAACGGACCCTCGGGGCGCGCAGTCCGAACGAAGCCCGCGCCTCGTACGTGTTTTGCGCCGCCATCAAGCTCGTGTTCCCCGTGTTGCTGGTGCTGCCGGGCATGATTGCGCTGGCGCTGTTGTCCGAACAACTGGGTCCGCCCGGCAGCGACGCATGGGACGGCAACCGCGTGCTGCCCATGCTGCTCAGCCATTTGCTCCCGCCCGGCGTGCTCGGCCTCGTGATCGGCGCCTTCCTGGCGGGCGTCCTGTCCAACCTCGATTCGTACGTGAACTCCGCCAGCACCCTGCTGGTGACCGATTTGTACCGTCCCTTGTGGAATCCCCGGGCCACAGATGAACAGTGTCTGCGGCTGGGACGCTGGCTGGTGGTGGGGCTGTTGGTGGGGGGCGGGCTTCTGAGCTATCCGATCAAGACGCGCTTCGGCACGGTGTTCGAAGCCTTTCAGACCTTCCTCACTTTTTTCCAGGGACCGCTGCTGGCGCTGTTGCTGTTGGGGATGCTGACCCGGCGGGCCACGCAGTGGGGCGGGTTGGCGGGGATGCTGGCCGGGGTGCTCACGGCCGTGCTGCTCAACGCGGCAGAACCCTTGTTCGGTGTGACCGGGGGAGTGCCGTTTTTATGGACGGCCTGGTGGTCGTTTGTGGCCGCGCTGGGGGTGAACGCGCTGGTCAGCCTGCTGACGCGACCGTATGAGGAGGCGCGGCTGAGGGGATTGGTGTGCTGGCTGCCCGCGCCGACGGAGGACCGGTCATGAATGTGTGGATGAAATTTTTTTTCGTAGCGGCCGCGCCGTCTCCGGGCCGGGTGGTTTTTGTGGGGGTGTACCTGGCGCTCCTGGTGGGCATTCTGGCCATGCCGCAGCGTCTGCTTGGCCGGCCGGAAGGGCGGGGGAGATGGTGGAGGAATCTCCGTGTGTGGGCCGCGTTGATCTGCGTGGCTCAAATCGCCATCTATGCCCTGCTGGGGTAGGGCTGCAGGGGCGGCTGAGGCGCCGTGACGGGTTGTCGCCGGACGCCGGCTGAAATTACTCGGCCGTGGCTGCCTGCAACCGGCGCAGGTCGGGGGTGGTGTTGACCCCGCCCACCACGGCCGGCGCATCCAGTCCTTGTTCCTTGTTTAGGTACCGCCACCGCCAGATTTCCGAGTGCCCGTCCGCGAACGCCAGTCCGCAGGCATTGTTGTGGCGGACGCTGGGGCTGTTTTGCCAGATGTTCACGCCCGGGGCTTTGACTGCGAAATAACCGTCATCAATGGTCTCGATGCCCTCGTCAATGAAAGTGAAGGCACGGGAGGGCGACGGACTGACGATGTCCGCCATTTTCTTCCACATGGGATAGTTGCTGCCCAGGACCCAGGTGGTGTCGGGCACTCCGTAGCGCTGGCTGTCCAGTGCATCAGCGCCGCCCATGCGACCGCTCATGGAATAGCTGCGCACGCGCGGGGTCGAACGCAGGGCGGGCACATTGCGCAGCGAAGCGGGTAGCAGTTTGTCGGCCGGGCAGCGGTAAATATCCACCGAGCTGTTGTACACGTAGAGGCGGCCGTTCATAATGTCGAGCTTGTTGGTCGCCCCCGGCATGGCGGCCACGTTCCCGCCGATCCAAGCGTTGGTGCTGTTGAGCCAGTTCTTCACCAGGGTGTCGTTGTGATCGTTGGCGTACATCGTCCAGCACAAGGCCAATTGTTTGGTATTGCTCATGCAGGCAATCCCGGTGGCTTTGGCCTTGGCCTTGGACAACGCCGGCAGGAGCATGCCGGCCAGGATGGCGATGATGGCGATGACCACCAACAGCTCAATCAGCGTAAAACCGCCGTGCCGGGCCGCGGGGGCCGAACGGTTCGGAGCGAGGGAACGGGCCGTTTTCATGGGCAACTGGGATTAATTAAACCTCCGCCGGGCACGCGTCAATGGCGCGTCCGGCGCGGCGGCCTGTTCCTTTCACCGCACAGCTCGCAGGGAGGCTGAGCGACTCGCCTCTTCGTCCATCAGGCAAAGTCGTACACCCGCACCCGGTCGCATACTCGCTTGAACACCGTTTCCACGAACTCCACGTGCAGGGGATGCACCTGGTAAGCGTCGTGGGCGGCCTTGTCCGGGAAGATGATGTTCAGGGCGACCTGGTAGGTCTGATCCACCACCGGACGGTGACTGGGCGCCATGCGGCCGGCATGGAAGCTCAGCGCGCCGGGGATGGGCCGCAGGTAGCGTTCCATGCCGGCGAGCAATTGATCGGCAGCATCCGGGATATCCGGCTTGGTCCAGAAGATCACGACGTGGGAAAACATGGCGCTGAGCTAAGACGGCGGCCGCAGCCGGCGCAACCGCAAACTGCTCCCGCCGGCCACCGCGACCGACTCCTTCGGTCAACGCGCGGTTGCCGCCGTCTCAGGGCGGCGCTTCGGGTGCCCCGGCGTCGGACGCATTTCCCGAGTTGTCAAGGCGCGCGAGCAGGTGGCGCGCCCGCTGTCGCAGCGCCGGGTCGCCCTCGTCCGTCAGATCCCGCAGGCGCGCTTCCGCGATCCGGGCGCCCGGCCCGGCGGCTTCCAGACATTGCCAGGCAAAGTCGCGGAGTTGCTCGTCCTCGGTGGTCAGGAGGCTGGCGCAGAACCGGATCGTTTGCTCCACGCCCCGAGGGCGTTGGCGCATGCCGTCCAAAAGTTCTTCCGCGGACACTCCGCAGCCGTGCAGGGCCAGAAAGGCGTACAGGCTGATGGTGTGGTTCCCGTCCCGGAATCCGCTCAGGAAAACCCGTTCCAACACCGGCACGGCGGGGCGGGCCCTGGCGCCCAGGGCCAGCAACCGGTGACAAGCGTCGAGCCGTCGCCGCTCCAGGGTATCGGAACGGAGAAATTCCGGGAGTCGCCTCCCCAGGGGCGGGCTCCAATTTCCCAGTCGCTCCGCCAGTCGTTGATGCAGGGCCGGTCGGGCGCCCAGTTGCCCGACCCACCGCGCCAGTTTCGGCGGGGTGTCGGCGGCCGGTCGCGTCGGCCGCGCCATCCAGGCCAGGCCCAGGGCCGCCACCCCCACCGTGGCCGTCCAGACGAGCCGGAGTGGACGCCGATGGGGCGCCCGGCCGCTCGATCTGAAGCGGCATTGTATCCACGCCGCGCCGACGTCTTCCAATCCGGCCCGCGCGCGAGGCGGGACCGCCTTCAGGCGCCAGCGCAGGGACCGCGAAGTAGGCACGGCCACAGCCTAGGTTGGTTGTTCAGCCCGGGCCAGCCGGAACCGCAGTTCGACAGCGGACCAACCGGAAGCCCAAAACAAGGTTACCCGGGGCAACAGTCGGGGGTTCGGTCGAGAACCGGCCCTCCTGTCCGACGTGTCTGCTGAATCCGAATCCGACACTGCTCCGCCGGCCTGGTCGTCCGCAAGACCCGGAGTTTCCCGGCGCTGCGTTTCCGGTTTGCCCGGGCGGCGGGCGTCCGGTACCAGTGGCGCCATGCAAACGCCGTCTGTCTCGCGCCGCGCCTTTCTGCGCCGGTTCGCCGTGTCCACCCTTGCCGCCCCTTTTGTGACCCGCGGTCTGCGCGCCGCTTCGCCCAACGGCAAACTCCGCCACGCCAGCTTTGGCGCCGGCGGCATGGCCTGGGCGGACCTCAACGAGATCGCCCGCCACCCGCAAATTGAGGTGGTGGCGGTGGCGGACGTGGACCTCAGCCGCACGGGCGAGTTTCGCCGGAAATTTCCCCGGGCCCGCGTGTATCAGGACTGGCGGGAGCTGCTGGCGCAGGAACGGGATTTGGACACGGTGAATGTCTCGACGCCCGACCACATGCACGCGCCGATAGCCATGAGCGCGCTGCAGCGCGGCTGCCACGTGTATGCGCAGAAACCGCTAACGCACGATCTCTACGAGTCGCGACGGCTGACCGAGATGGCCCGGCAGAAGGGGCGCGTCACCCAGATGGGCATTCAGATTCACAGCGCGCGCGAGTATCGCCTGGCGGTGCGGCTCATTCAGGACCTGGCCATCGGCAAGGTCCGCGAGGTCCACACCTGGAGCAGCAAGAAGTGGGGCGACCCCGGTCCGATGCCGCAGCGGCGCGATCCCGTGCCCGAGGGGTTGGACTGGAACGGCTGGTTGGGGGTGTGCGCGGAGCGGCCGTTCATCGGCGACGGCTGGTACCATCCGGGGAACTGGCGCAAGCGGCTGGACTTCGGGACCGGCACGTTCGGCGACATGGGCTGTCACATCTACGACCCGGTGTTCAAGGCGCTGGCGTTGACTGCGCCATTGAGCGTGCGCTCCGAGGGGCCGGCACCCAACGCGCACAGTTGGGCCATCAACGCGGTCATTCCCTACGTGTTCCCCGGCACCCCCTACACCGCCGGCGCCACGGTCCAAGTGACCTGGTACGATGGCGACGCCCGTCCGCCCCGCGAGGTGCTGGCCCTGCTGGGCGAAACGCCGGCGCCCGATCAGGGTTCGATTTTCATCGGCACCGACGGCGTGCTGCTCCTGCCGCACATCGGCATGCCGGTTCTGCTGCCCGAGGCAAAATTCGAGAACTACCCGCTGCCCCCGGTCCAGGGCGAAAACCACTGGCTGCAATGGGTGGATGCCTGCTTGGGCAAGGGCGCGACCGCGGCGGGATTCGACTACTCGGGGCCGCTGACCGAGGCGGTCTTGCTGGGCAGCGTGGCCACGCGGTTCCCCCGGACCACGCTGCAATGGGAGGCGCGCGCGTTGCGGTTCACCAACCTGGAAGCAGCCAATCAGCACGTGCGCCGCGCCTACCGGAAAGGCTGGGAGGTCGAAGGGCTTTGAGAGACCACGGGCCCGGCCGGGGGCTCCCAGGGCGAAACAATCGGTATTTTCCCCGGCGGCAGCCCGGCCGGTGTACCGCGGGAGTCTCGTCAGGAATCGGAAGCCCGGCCGCTGCGTGAACGGGGGGAGCAGTGATGCGGGGGAGGGGTCCCGGTGCTACACCTTGATGCCGTAGCGGCGGATTTTGTTGTAGAGAGTCTGGCGGGTGATGCCCAGCTCGGCCGCGGCGACGGTTTTGTTGCCATTGGCGCGCGCCAGTGCCTGGCGGATGGCGTCGCGCTCGACGTTTTCCAGCACCGTCAGAGGTTCGCCGTTGGTATTGGTCGAGGGGTCGCGGCTGATGGACAGGTCGGCTTGCTGGATGACGCCCGTGTCGCACATCAACACCGCGCGCTGGATTTCGTTTTCCAGTTGCCGCACGTTGCCGGGCCAGTCGTAGGTCTGGAGGGCGCTCAGGGCCTCATCGCTGAAACCGCTGATGGTGCGACCGGACTGGGCGGCGAAGCGTTTCAGAAAGGCCTGGGCCAGCGGCAGGATGTCTTCGCGGCGCTCCCGCAACGGGGGCAGGTGCAGCGTGACCGCGGAGATGCGGTAATAGACGTCCTCGCGCAGTTTGCCCTCGCGAATGGCCTCCTCGACAGGGCGGTTGGTGGCCGCCAGGACCCGGCAGTCGGCGCTGAGGCTGGTCTTGGCGCCCACGGGCCGGAAAGACCGTTCCTGAAGCACCCGCAACAGCTTGGCCTGGGTGTCCAGTGGCATCTCGGAAATCTCATCCAGCAGGATGGTGCCCCGGGCCGCCTCGCGGAACAGTCCGTCCCGGTCGGCGTGCGCGCCGGTGTAGGCGCCCTTGACCGCGCCAAACAGCTCGCTTTCGATCAGCTCGCGGGGCAGGGCGGCGCAGTTGACCTTCACAAACGGCCCCGAGGCGCGCGGGCTCAGGGCATGAATCAGGTCCGCGATGACCTCCTTGCCTGTGCCGCTTTCGCCGGTGATGAGTACCGGGGCGTCACTGCCGGCGATGCGTTCGACCAGCCGCACCAGGTCGGTCATGGCTCGGCTGGCAAAAATGGCCGGGGTTTCCCCCCGCAGGGTGGACAGGGCGCGCTGCAGGGCCACCGTGCGCTCGTTGAGGTGCTTGTGCTCGCAGGCCCGGCGGATCAGCAGGGACAGGCTCTCGGGATGGAAGGGCTTGCTCTGGAAGTGGAACGCCCCCTGCTTGACGGCCTGGACGGCGGCGTCAAAGGTGGCAAAGCCGGTAAGCATGATGACCTGCGTGTCCGACCAGCGGCGTTTGATCTCGAGCAGCAACTCCATCCCATCGCCGTCGGGCAGTTGCCAGTCCAGCAGGACGACGTCAGGCTGGGGACGGGAGAAGTGGGCGCGGGCGGCCGCCGCGGTCTCGGCGTAGACCGTTTCGTAGCCTTCCTCCCCCAACAGCCCTTCCAGCAGGGTGCGGGTGTGCTCGTCGTCGTCAATGACCAGGATGCGTCCCTTCATGGATGTTCCCAAAGCGGTGCGCTGCCCCGCGTGGGCGCTGGGCAGTCGCGGTTGTTCACCAGGTTGTTCACAGGCCGTCGCTGGAACTTTGCCATATTTGTGTGCGGTTTTTTTACACCCATGGCGGGCTGCTTGGCCAACATTTAATTGCAAAGGCCGTCCCCGGCTGTCGCGAGTGCTTGGCCGGAGCCGGGGTGTGGTCGCCGGTTTGACACCTCCCAGGCCGGTTTTTACCCTCTGTCTGTGACCGCGCTACGCGATTCCCTGGTTGAATTGATTCGCCGCACTTCTGCCGAGATTCCGGACGATGTCCAGGCGGCCATCCTGGCGGCGCTGGAGCGGGAAAAAGCCGGGACCATCGCCGCAGACGCGATGCACATCATCCAGCGCAACATCGAGCTGGCCCGGCAAAAGTCCCAGCCCATCTGCCAGGACACCGGCAGCGTGCTCTTTTATGTGGATTGTCCGGTGGGCTACGACCAGATCGCGTTCACCGAGGTGGCGCGGGAGGCTGTCAAGCTGGCGACGCAAAAGGGCTATCTGCGGCAAAACTCCGTGGATGCCATTACGGGAAAAAACGACGGGACCAATCTCGGACCGGGCGCGCCGACCTTGCATTTTCACCAGCATCGCCGTCCGGAAGTCGAGGTGCGGCTCATGCTCAAGGGCGGGGGTTGTGAAAACGTGGGCGCGCAATACTCGTTGCCCTACGAGCCGCTCCAAGCAGATCGCGACCTGGCGGGGTGCCGCAAGGTCATCCTCGACGCCGTGCTGCAGGCTCAGGGCAAGGGCTGTGGCCCCGGGGTGCTGGGCGTGTGCATCGGCGGCGACCGCGCCACCGGCTACGAATTCTCTAAGCAACAACTGCTGCGACGTCTGGATGACCGCAATCCGGTACCGGAGTTGGACGCCCTGGAGCAGGACATCCTCCGGACCGCCAACGAGCTGGGCATCGGGCCGATGGGGTTCGGGGGCCGGACCACGCTGCTGGGCGTGAAGATCGGGGCGGCCAACCGCGTGCCCGCCTCGTACTTCGTGAGCATCAGCTACATGTGCTGGGCCTATCGCCGCAGGGGCGTCGTATTGGACGCCGAAGGTCGCTTGATCCGTTGGTTGTACTAACCCCCTGCTCGCTGTCTGCTATGCCGGTCTCAATTACCACCCCGATTTCGGAAACAGCGGTTCGCGCGCTCAAGGTCGGCGACGCGGTGGAGATTTCCGGTGTCCTCTACACCGGACGCGACGCCCTGCACAAACACCTGGCTAAAGGAGGAAGCCTGCCGCCGGTGGTCAATATGCGGGACGGCATCCTCTACCACTGCGGTCCGGTGGTGATCAAAGACGAGGTCGGCCGCTGGAAAGTGGTGGCCGCCGGCCCGACCACTTCCGCGCGGGAGGAACCCTACCAGAGCGACGTCATCCGGAAGTTCGGCCTGCGCGGCGTCATCGGCAAGGGCGGCATGGGCGCCAAGACCCTCGCCGCCTGCCGGGAGGCCGGCGCCGTGTACCTGCACGCCGTGGGCGGGGCCGCGCAGGTGCTGGCCGAGCACATCAAGGCCGTGCGCGGGGTGTACTTCCTCGAAGAATTCGGCTCGCCCGAGGCGCTTTGGGAACTGGAAGTGGAGCGGTTTCCGGCGGTGGTGACCATGGACGCGCACGGACGCTCCCTCCATGAAGAGATTTTCAAAGCCAGCCAGGCGGAACTGGCCCGGCGCCTGTAAGCCGGGACATCGTCCGAAAATGGCGCGGTTTCGCGCCGGCCCGGTTAGGCGCGTTTTTTAAACGCCGCGGCTCTCTGAAAAGGCCCGCGTCGCCTCGAAAAAGGCGTCCCCATTCGCCAGGGGCGTTTGCGGCGGCAGGTCACATCCGGAGGACAGGACAAAGCGCGGGCGTCCCGCCGCGGCGGCGAGCAGTTTCCGGGTGGCCGCGCGGACCTGTTCCGGCGTGCCCTGCACGAACCTCCGGCTGGGGTCGAGGTTGCCGCCCACCCAGGTTGCATCCGGCGCCTGCGCCAGCGCGGCCTTCAGGTCTATGGGCGCGCCGAAATGACAGACCCGCGGCCCGGCCGAAAAGACCGACCGCAGGTGGACCGGGCGCGCGGCGCAGTTGTGCAGCAGGATGACAAAGTCCGGCGTTTGCAGCGCGCTGACGATTGGCATCAGGTAGGCCGACGAAAACTCCTCCAACCCCCGCGGCGAGAGCAGACCTGCGGTGGGTTCGGCCAGCACCACCCCGGACGCGCCGACGTCTCGAAAAGCCCCGGCATAAGCCCGCACAAACGCGGCCGCCCGGCCTACCAGCCGGTGGGCCAGCTCGGGGTCTTCTAAGGTCACCCCGAGCATCTCGCTCACCCCGTACAAACGCGCGGCCAGGGAAAAGGGACCGATCAACCATCCCAACACGGCGGGCCCGCCCGGCAGCCCGCGCACGCGCCGCGCCGCCTCAAGATAAATACCGGTCCGCGCCCTGCCGGGCCGGGGCACGGTCAGCGCTTCGATGTCCGCGCGCGAGCGGATCAGGCGACTGGTGACGGTGGGGACTTCGTGATCGCTCAAGTGCACCGTGCAGCCGAAAGCTTCGGCCTCCGCGCTCAAATCCATGGCGGTGAATACCGCCGCGGTCTGGTATCGGCGGTGGAGCGCGGTCACCGCGGCAGCCTGGGCTTGGGCATCGGTCACCATTTTCGCGGATGCTCACCCCGGCCAGGGCCGCTCCGGGGTGGGCGAGCAGGGGCAAAGCAAGCGGCTGCCCGGAATGACAATGCGGGGGAAACAGGCAATGCATCGGCGCGGCGCCGGTTTCGGGCAATTCCGTTTAAGGCTGCTGCTGTGGATGCGATCCAGGGGCCGAGCCGGGGGTGCCCGCAAACAGGCGTTGGGCCAGCGCGGTGGTGGAACGTCCGGGCACGCCGCCCACCACGACGACCCGCCCGCCGTAGCTCTCGACGAAGCGCCGCTCGGGTTGGTGAATGGTTTCCAGCGTGTAATCCCCTCCCTTGGCGTACAGGTCCGGACGGGCTAGATCCAGAAAGCGCAGGGCGTCCGGTTCGGGGAAAATGAAGACCGCGCTGACCGACTCCAGCGCGGCCACGACCGCAGCGCGATCCATTTCGGGGGTGATGGGGCGGCCGGGTCCTTTGAGCGCGCGCACCGACGCGTCGCTGTTGATTCCCACCAGCAAGGCGTCTCCCAGGTTGCGGGCGGCTTCGAGGTAGGTGACGTGGCCGAGGTGGAGGAGGTCGAAGCACCCGTTGGTGGCCACCAGACGCAGCCCGGACTGCCGCAAGGCCTCTCGCCAGCTCCGCAGTTGCTCGGTGTTGAGAATCTTGGCGCGGAAGTTCACGCCCAAGTGTGCTTCCGCGTCCGACGAGGCGACAATGGCGAAAGCAGGGTCGCCAACGGTGGGCGTCGCGGCGGCGAATGTTATCCGCGGCGCGCGCGTCCAAGTGCGGGGCCGTTCCGGGACCGTGGGGAAGGTACGGGATTAAGGCGGCGGGGAATGGACGGGAATTGACTTTGCAAAACTACTCACGGCCCGCAAATTTTCACGCGCCGCAGCTGCCGGAGATTGGCCGGGGCGCGCGCGGGCAAACAGCGACCACGTTTATGAAGCAAAGCCACAGCACCGAATGGAACCGACGAGACTTCCTGCGCGGCAGCTCCGCGGCGGCGTTTATGACGATGCTCGGCGGCGTGCCCATCCGCGCCGCGGAGTCCTCCCCCCCGGTCGAGACCCGCTACAAGGGTGAAACCCCGCCGGTGAAGGTGGGCGTTATCGGCTGCGGCGCCTGGGGCCGGGAAATCCTCAAGACCCTGTCCACCATTAGTTTCGGACCGGTCACCGCCATTTGTGATGTGTTTCCGGCCTACCTCCGGCGCGGGGCCACCCTGGCGCCCGAAGCCGAGCGCTACGAAGACTACACCCGGCTGCTGGAAAGCAAGGACGTGGAGGCGGTGGTTGTGGCCACCCCCACCCATCAGCATCGCGACATTGTCCTGGCGACCCTGGCAGCGGGCAAACATGTCTATTGTGAGGCTCCGCTGGCGACCACGATGGAAGACGCCCGGATCATCGCCGAGGCCGCTTTGAAGCATCCCCGGCTCAATTTCCAGCCCGGGTTGCAAGCGCGCTCCGATAAGCAAATCGTCAACCTCCTGAAATTCATCCGCACCGGGGTGCTGGGCACCCCCCTCAAGGGCCGCGCCCAGTTCCACAAGAAGATGAGCTGGCGCGTGGCCACGGCGAACCCGGAGCGGGAGCGGGCCCGGAACTGGCGCCTGTACCACGCCAGCTCGGGCGGGCTGGTGAGCGAATTCGGCGTGCACCACGTGGACCTGGCCAATTGGGCCTTCAACCGCCTGCCGCTGGTTGTGGCCGGCGTTGGCTCGCTGGCGTTTTACAAGGACGACCGCGAGGCGTTTGACAACGTGCAGACGCTGCTGACGTATCCGGACGGGGTGCACTTCAGCTTCGAAGCCACCCTGGGCAACTCCTTTGACGGCGAGATGGGCATGTTCTTCGGCACGGACTGTGCGATCATGATGCGCGAGCGGCGCGCCTGGATGTTCAAGGAGGCCGATGCCCCCCTGCTGGGCTGGGAGGTGTACGCCGTCAAGGAGACCTTCTACAAGGAGAGCGGCATCACCCTGCGCGCCGGCGCCACCAAGCAGGACGCGCAAAAGGAAGCCGCCAAGGGCCCGGACGTGGTGGACCCGAAAAGTGCCCTCCAATACGCGCTGGAAAACTTCCTGATCAATTCCCACAACCTGGCCGCCGCCGTGCAGGACTTCACCGAGAGCTACGGGGAGGGAAGCGATGACGACCTGCGCGAGTTTCTGAAAGATCAGGCGGCCCGGCGCGAGCCCGCCGCCGACGTGACCGACGGCTACACGGCCACCGTGGCCGTGCTCCGAGCCAACGAGGCCCTGATCAAGCGCGAGGCCATCCGCCTGGACCCCGACTGGTTTCGGCTGGGCTGAGGCCTGAATTTTTCGAAACCCGAGACCATCCAAAGCAGCAGACGCATGAAAGCAAACCTGATCATCCGCACCGCCACCGGCACCGCGGCCCTGGCGCTGACCCTGGGTGCGCTCGCCGCGGACAACTGGATCAAGCTCTCCGCCCGCCCCGGCGGCAAGGTGCGCATGGACGGCACCTCCTCCATCCATGACTGGTACGCCGAGAGCGCCATCATCCGCGGCTCCCTGGAAATCGAACCCGAGTTCCTCACCGACAAGACCCTGCGGTCGGTCAAGAGCCTCACCACCCGCGAGGTCAATCCCCGGCTCGAGGTCATGATCCCCGTCCGCTCGCTCAAAAGCAGCAGCGGCCAGAAGATGGACGAGATCCTGCAGGAGGCCATGAATATGAAGGAGCACCGGGACATCATTTACCGGCTCAAGGAAATGGTCCTGCAGGGCGAGCCGGATGCCGCCGGCAACGCCCGCTTCGACACCACCGGCGAGCTGACCGTGGCCGGCAAGACCCAGCCCTGCGCGATGGTCGTCAAGCTCGAGCGGCTGGACGGCGGTCGCTTCAAGTTCAGCGGCGAGACCCGGCTCAAAATGACCGACTTCGGCATCGCGCCGCCGGCGCCGAACATTCCCGGCATGGATCGGATCACCACGGGGGACGAGGTGACGGTCAAGTTCGAGTGCCTGCTGGGGACGCCGCCGGCGGGCAAATGACCGCCGCCTGAGCTATTTCTTTTCCCCGTGCACGGGCGCGGCAGACACCCCGCGCCTTTTTCATTTCCCGGGTGGACCGGCGGCTGTGGAGAGCGGCATCAAGAACCTCCCGATCACTTCGGAAAGCCCCCGGGTCCACGGTGGCCGCTGACCGGGAGGAGTGGGGAAGCCCGGGGCTTGCTCCGGGCTGCACTGGACACGACCTTCCGGATTGCGCCGCCGCGTGCTTTTCAGTTAGCTCGCCGCCCGGCCGGCCTGCCCGGCCGCGCGCGGCATGAACCTGTACGCCCTGCTGACTCTTGGACGGGTATCCCTGTTGCCCACCGTCTGGTCCAATTGTCTGGCTGGTTGGGTCCTGGCGGGCGGCCATGGCACCGGACGTCTGGCGGGGGTTTGCCCGGTGGCAACGATGCTGTTCCTGGGTGCGGCGTTTTTGAACGATGCGTTTGACGCCGAGTTTGACCGCGAGCGTCGCCCTGCCCGTCCCATTCCTTCCGGCCGGATCAACCGGCGCCAGGTCTGGCAGATCGGCAGCGCGCTGCTGGTGCTGGGCGTGGTCGGTGCCGGCGCGCTGGGGTCTTCGGCGCTGCTGCTGGCCCTGATGGCGGCCGGCGCCGCGGTGATCTATCACGCCACGCACCGGCGCACGCCGCTGGCGGCGTTGCTCCCGGGTATTTGCCGGTTCCTGCTCTATCTGTTGGCGGCGGACGCGGCCGGCTCAATTCACGGTCATGCCATCTGGTGCGGCCTGGCCTTGGGGGCTTACGCCGCGGGGGTGAGTTACCTGGCGCGCAAGGAGACCCGGCCCGGTCCGGTGGCTTGGTGGCCTTTGCTTTCGCTGGGCGCGCCCGTGCTGCTGGCTCTGCTGCTCAATGGCAGCAGCCCGGACGGCACCAGTTACCTCGAGCGCGCGGTGTATCTGAGCCTGCTGCTGGTCATCTGGATATTGCCCGGCCTGCGGTTTGCCTTCGGTCGGGAAGCGCGGCAAATCGGCTTTGCGGTGGCGAACCTGCAGGCCGGCATGGTGCTGGTGGACCTGTTGGCCACCGTGGGCGAACCCTGGGGGGTGCTGCCTGCGTTTGCGGTGTTCTTTCTGGCCACCCTCCTGCTCCAACGGTTCGTGCCCGCGACCTGAGGGGCGTCTTTGGATTTGTCGCCCCGCCCCGGCGGTGTCACGCTGCGGGCATGGTCATCGGCGTACCCCGAGAAATCAAAGCCAAGGAATTTCGCGTCGGGCTCCTGCCCTCGGCGGCCTACCAGTTGATCCGACGCGGTCATCGCGTGGTGGTTGAGCGCCGGGCGGGCGCCGGTGCGGGCTACCCGGACGAGGACTATCAACAGGCCGGCGCAGAGCTGGTGGAGGATCATGCCGCGGTGTTCGAGGAGGCCGAGCTGGTGGTGAAGGTGAAGGAGCCACAGCCGAGCGAAATTCCGCTGCTGCGGCCGGGACAAATGTTGTTCACCTACCTGCACCTAGCGCCGGACCGCGCCCTGACCGAGGGCCTGTTGCGGGCCGGGGTCACCGCCATTGCCTACGAAACCGTGGAGGTCAAAGGCCGCCTGCCCCTGCTGGAGCCGATGAGCGAGATTGCCGGGCGCATGTCCATCTATGTGGGCGCCTACTTCCTGGGCAAGCACTGCGGGGGCAGTGGCACGTTACTGGGCGGGGTGCCGGGAGTGCTGCCCGGGCGGGTGGTGGTTCTGGGAGGCGGTACTTCCGGAGTCAACGCCGCGCGCACTGCCACCGGCCTGGGCGCGGATGTCACCATCCTCGAGGTGGACCTCGAGCGCATGCGGTTCCTCGACATTACCCTGCACACCGCGCACACGCTCTACTCGAACGAGGCGCATCTGCTGGATTTGCTGCCCGGGGTGGATCTGCTCATCGGCGCGGTGCTCGTGCCCGGCGCGCGGGCGCCCCGGCTGATCCGTCGGGAGATGCTGCGACGCATGCGGCCCGGCAGCGTGCTGGTGGACATTGCCATTGACCAGGGCGGTTGCGCCGAGACCTCCCGGCCCACCACGCATGACGACCCGGTCTTCGTCGAGGAAGGTGTGGTCCACTACTGCGTGGCCAACATGCCCGGCGCATATGCCCGGACCGCCACGCAGGCGCTGACCAATGTGACCTATCCCTACCTCGAGGCCCTGGCCGATCACGGGCTGGCCGGCGCCTGTCAGCGCCTGCCCGAACTGCGTTCCGGCATCAACGTGCAGGGCGGGAAACTGACCTGCCGGGCTGTGGCCGAGGCGCACGGACTGCCCTTTACGCCGCCGGAGGTTTGAGTGCCGCTTCCGGCGGGGCGCCGCCGGCCAGTCCCAGACCTTCCAAAATGCGGATCACCGGTCCGGCCTTGTTCAAGGTGTAAAAGTGCAGACCGGGCACCCCGTGTCGGAGGAGGTCCGCGCACTGCGCCGTGGCAAATTCGATGCCGAATTCCGCCGTGGCCGCGTCATCCTCGCCCAGTGCATCCAGGCGGGCGGCCAGGGCGGCCGGGATGGTCGCGCCGCACAGGGCCACAAATTTGCGAATCTGGCCGGCGCTCTGAATGGGGATGATCCCCGGCACCAGGGGCACGCGCACGCCCAGCCGCCGTGTCAAGTGCTCGTGCATCTCGTAAAAAAAAGCGTTGTCGAAGAACAGTTGGGTGAGCACGAAATCCGCCCCGCACTCGATCTTCGCCCGCAGATGCTCCCAGTCCGCGTACCGGCCCTCGCGGCATTCCAGATGGCCCTCGGGAAAACCGGCCACGCCGATGCAAAAGCCGCCCATTTCGCGGGTGAGCGTGACCAGTTCATGCGCGTGGCGAAAGCCGCCGTCCACCGGCGCAAACGCTCCGCTGCCGGCCGGCGGGTCCCCGCGCAGCGCCAGGATGTTGCGGATGCCCCGCGCCCGGGCGTCTTCCAACAGCGCCCGGATCTGTCCGCGCGTGGCGCCGACGCAGGTCAGGTGGGCCATCGCGGGAATGCCGTGCTCGTCCTGAATGCGCTGCACCATGTCCAGGGTCTTGTCGCGGGTGCTGCCCCCCGCGCCGTAGGTGACCGAACAGTATCCGGGCCGCAGCCGGGCCAGGGCGGGCAGGGTCTTTTCGAAAAACGTCCGCTCGCCCTCGGGGGTCTTCGGGGTGAAGAACTCGAAGGAGATCAGAGGCCGGCCGGCGGCGGCGGCCGCGGCATATAAATCCCGAATGAACTGCATCCAGTCCAGAATTGCCCGAGCCGCCCGCGGGCGCAAGCGCGTGTCCGGCCGGGGTGGCTTCAGGACAGCGCGCGCATCACCGCGGCCATTTCCAGGGCGGTCTCCGCGGCCTCGCGTCCGCGGTTGAGCGCGCCCAGGCAGCGGGCGCGCGCCTGGGCTTCGTTGTCCAGCAGGAGCACCTCGTGGATGACCGGGATTTCGTGCTCGAGCTGCAGACGCGCCAGCGCCTCTGTCACCGCCCGGCCGATGAGATCGGCATGCGCGGTCTCGCCGCGGATCACCACGCCCAGGCAGATCAGGGCGTCCAACCGCGGCTCGGCCCTTCGCGCCAAGCGCGCCGCGACCACCGGGATTTCAAACGCGCCGGGCACGCGCACCACCTGCACGTGGGCGCCGGCCGCCCGGAGCACCGAGCGCGCCGCGCGCACCAGCGCGTCGGCGTAGCGTGCGTTGTAGCGGGAGGCGATGAGGGCAAAGCGTCCGCCGCGGGTGCGGACGGGCCGGGATTTCATGGCTTGGAGCATGGGCCGTGTGTTGGGAGTGGTGGCTCAGAGCCGGATGCGTTGAGGCCTGCGGTCCCACCATCGGGGCTGTTCTCCGGTTGGGGACGGGGCGCGGCGATGCCGTCCGGCGCGTGCGGGATGACAGCTTCCAGCCCTGTGGAGAACCCCGGTTTCCGACTTGTGAGGCGGAGGACCGGCCTCGGACGGTTGCGAGCTGCTCCGGGCGCCTGCCGACGCTGCGGCCGAGGCCCGGACCGTGTGAGGCGACGGAATCGTGTCCCTGGTCGTGCATGTCTGGTTTCCGCGGCCGGCGCCGGGTCAGATCAGGTGTCCCATTTTCTCGCGCTTGGTTTTGAGGTAGCGGGCGTTGTAGGGGTTGGGGGGAATGCGGATGGGCACCACTTCGGTGATGATCAGGCCGTAGCCCTCTAGCCCGACGAGTTTGCGCGGGTTGTTGGTCAGCAGACGGATGGTCCGCAGGCCGAGATCGGTCAGGATTTGCGCGCCCAATCCGTACTCGCGCAGGTCCATCGGGTAACCGAGTTTGAGGTTGGCCTCGACGGTGTCCAGCCCGCCTTCCTGGAGTTTGTAGGCGCGAATCTTGGCCGGCAGTCCGATGCCGCGCCCTTCCTGGCGCATGTACACGATTACCCCGCGGCCGGCCTCGCTGATCTGGCGCATGGCCTGATGCAGTTGCGGGCCGCAGTCGCACCGCTGGGAGCCGAAGACGTCGCCAGTGAGGCATTCGCTGTGCACGCGCACCAGCACGTTTTCCCGCCCCGCCACCTCGCCGCGCACCAGAGCGAGGTGATGCTGGCCATCGAGTTTGGACCGGTAGAGGTGAAGGTCAAATTCGCCGTACGGAGTGGGCAACAGGACGGTTTCGACCCGTTCCACCAGCCGCTCGCGGGTGCGGCGGTAGGCGATGAGCGAGGCGATGGTGCCCAGGCGCAGGCGGTGCTTGCGGGCGAAGCGGCGCAGTTCCGGCAATCGCGCCATGGTGCCGTCGTCGCTCATGATCTCGCAGATCACGGCGACGGGGCGGCAGCCGGCCAGCAGGGCGAGGTCCACGGCCGCCTCGGTGTGGCCGGCGCGCTGGAGGACGCCTCCCGGTTTGCTGCGCAGGGGAAACACGTGCCCGGGCTGCACCAGGTCGCTGGGGGTGGCCGTGGGGTCGGCCAGCACGGCGATGGTGCGGGCGCGGTCCGCCGCGCTGATGCCGGTGGTGATTCCCCGGGCGGCGTCCACGCTCACCTGAAAGTCGGTTTTGAAGGACTCGCGGTTGTCGCGCACCATGCGCTCGATGCCCAGTTGCTGGAGACGCTCGGAGGTGGTGGGCACGCAGATCAGCCCGCGGCCGTACTTGGCCATGAAGTTGACCGCCTCGGGGGTGATGTGCTCGGCGGCCATGACCAGGTCGCCTTCGTTTTCCCGGTCCGCGTCGTCCACCAGGATGACCATCCGGCCCCGGCGCAGGTCCGCAATCAGGTCTTCGATGGAGTCAAACTCCGGTCGTTTCACAGACCGCTGAGCCTACGCCGGGCACCGGCAAAAGTCAGCCGTAAGGTGGCGCCGCAGCGGCGCTGCGGACATCGCGGCGGGTTGCCGCTGGTCCGGGAAGACCGGGGCAGACCGGGCTTTCCTCCGAGCGGCGGCGGCTGGTATTCTCGGCGCATGCGCGTGCGCGGGCTGCTCCCTCTGCTGGAGAGGGTGTCGCGGTCTTTTTACCTGACGATCCGGGTGTTGCCGCAGCCGGTGCGGCGCCCCATTGGGCTGGCCTACCTGCTCGCGCGGGCGACGGACAGCGTGGCCGATTCCAGCAGTCTGCCGGTGGCCCGGCGTCGGGAGTTGCTGGGCCGGATGGGCGAACGGATTGCCTCGCTGCACACCGCCCCGCTCGATCTGGAGCCCGTGGTCCGGGCGCAATCCGATCCCGGCGAGCGCGAACTGCTCACGCGGTTCGAGGCGCTGGTGGACTTGCTGGAGCATAGCGAGCCGGAGACGCGCGACCTGATTCGCGAGGTGCTGGCCACCATCATCAGCGGCCAGGACCTCGATCTGCAGCGCTTCGGCGGGGCCGGACCGGACCGGCCGGTTGCCCTTCAGACCGACGCGGAACTCGACGACTACACCTATCGCGTGGCCGGGTGCGTGGGCCGGTTTTGGACCCGGCTGTGCCGGCGGCTGCTGTTTCCGCGCGACTGGCTGGACTTCAAGTTGCTGCTGGAGCGCGGCGTGCGTTTCGGCAAGGGCCTGCAACTGGTGAACATTTTGCGCGACCTGCCCCGGGACCTGCGGCTGGGGCGCTGTTACGTGCCGGCTCAGGCCCTCGCCGCGCACGGCCTGAAGCCGGCGGACCTGCTCGAACCCGCGCGCCTGGACGCCTTCCGCCCGGTCTGCGGGCGGTATCTGGACCTGGCCGCGGCCCACCTCGAGGCCGGCTGGGCGTACGCCACCGTGCTGCCGTTCCGCCTGATGCGACTGCGCCTGGCCTGCGCCTGGCCCTTGCTGATCGGCATCCGCACGCTGTCCCTGCTCCGTCGGGGCAACGTGCTGGACCCGGACCGCCGCCTCAAGGTCAGCCGTCGTGAAGTGCGCAGCCTGATGCTCCGCTCCGTGCTCTGGTATCCGGCGCCCGGGGTCTGGCGGCGCCTGTTCCATCAGGTCCAAAATGCTCCCGTCCCATGAACCTGACCGAAGCCCGTCAATGCCACGCCGAACTGGCCGCGGAAATCCGCCGGCACGACCACGCCTACTACGTGCTGGCCCGGCCCGAGATCAGCGACTACGAGTACGATCGGTTGTTTCAGGAACTGCTCGACCTGGAGAAGCAGTTTCCCGAACTGGCCACGCCCGATTCGCCTTCGCAGCGCGTGGGCGGAGCGCCGGTCGCAGGCTTCACCCGGGTCCGCCACCGCGTGCCGATGCTCTCGCTGGAAAAGGTCGAGGCCGCCGAGCATCCCACTGCCGCGGAGGAGCCCGACCGGGCGCGGCGTAACCGTCTTCAGGACGAGCACACCCTGCCGCGGCTGCTCGAATACGACCGCAACCTCCGCAAGCTCCTGGGGCGCGACCGCATCGAGTACGTACTGGAGCCCAAAGTGGACGGCGTGTCCATCGGCGTGCATTACGAGCGGGGCCGTCTGGTCCTGGGGGTGACCCGCGGAGACGGCCAGTATGGCGACGACATCACGGCCAACTTGCGCACCGTGCGCTCGATCCCGCTGGTGCTCGACCTGAACAATCCCCCGCCCCTGTTGGAAGTGCGGGGCGAGGCCTACATGGCCACCGCGGACTTCGAGGCGCTCAACGCCCGACTGGTCGCCGCCGGCGAGAAGCCTTTTCCCAACGCCCGCAATGCCACCGCCGGCACGCTCAAGCAACTGGACCCCCGGCTGGTTGCCCGGCGCCCCATTCGCGCGGTGTTTTACGCGGTGGGCGCCTGCGAGGGCATCGCCTGGGAAACTCACGCGGAGTTGCTGCGGGACCTGGCCCGGTTCGGTTTGCCCACCCAGCCCCGCTGGTGGCTCTGCCGCGACATGGACGAGGTCCTGCGCGTGTACCGCGAACAGGTGATGTGTCATTACGACGAAACCCGCGACCTGCGGCGCCAGTTGCCCTACGAAATTGACGGCATCGTCCTGAAGGTCAACCGCCTGGCTGACTGGCCCCGCATTCCGGGCAAGGCGCGCGCGCCCGGTTACGCCATCGTCCACAAGCCCGTCCCGTGGATCACTCCGGCCGAGACCGTCCTGCGCGGCATCACCGTGCAGGTGGGCCGCACCGGCGTGCTCACCCCCGTGGCTGAGCTGGACCCGGTCTTTGTGCAGGGTTCGACCATCACCCGCGCCACTCTGCACAACGAGGAGGAGATCCGCCGCAAGGACATCCGCATCGGCGACACCGTGGTCATTCGCAAGGCCGGCATGGTCATCCCGGAAGTGGTGGAGGTGGTGAAGTCCAAACGTCCGCCCGGCGCGGCGCCTTTTGATCTGCTCCGGCACGTGGGCGGCAAGTGTCCCGCCTGCGGAGGTCCGCTGGCCAAGGAACCGGTGGCCGGCGGAATGGAGGTCGCCTGGCGCTGCCAGAACGTGGCCGGATGCCCCGCCCAGAAAATCCGCCGGCTCGAATACTTCGCCGCGCGCAAGGCCCTGGACCTCGAGGCGCTGGGCGGCATCGTCGCGGAAAAACTGGTGGACAGCGGCCTGGTCAGCGAGCCGTTGGACCTGTTCGTCCTGCCCGAGGAAAAGCTGGCGGCACTGAATCTGGGCACCCCGGAGGAACCGCGGGTCTTCGGCGCCAAAAACGCCGCCAAGGTGCGCGAGGCCCTCGAACGCGCCCGCTCGCTGCCGCTGCACCGCTGGCTGCTCGCGCTGGCCATTCCCGAGATCGGCGAACAGACCGCCTACGACCTCGCCCGGTTTCACGAAACCCTCGAGGACCTGGCCAATTCCCGCCTGCTCCGGGACGTGTTGGAACTGCACCGGCTGCGTGAAGGTCCGCTCCGCGAGGAGGCCGACGCCGTGGGCCGGCGGCTCATCGAAGCCGGCTTTGCCCAGCCCTCAAAGAAGAAAAACGCCGCTCCGCGCGATGCCGTGGCCGTGGTGGGCCCCGTGGCGGCGCGCGCGGTGCTGGACTGGTTCGCCAGTCCCGCCGGCCGCGAGGTGCTGGCGCGCCTGAAACGGTTGGGCATCGCACCCCACGGAGGGCACGGCGCCGACGCCGCCGCGCATCCCTTTGCCGGCAAGACCTTCGTTCTCACCGGCACGCTGCCCACGCTGAGCCGGGACGAGGCTGCTCAGCTCATTCGCGAGGCGGGCGGCAATGTGACCGGCGCGGTGAGCAAAAACACCGATTACGTCCTGGCCGGGGACAATCCCGGTTCCAAGCTCGACAAGGCGCGCGCCCTCGGCATCCCGATCCTGGACGAGACGCGCTTTCGCGAGCTGCTGGCCGGAGCCGCCCGCAAGACCGCGAGCGGGCGGTGACCCGGCCTTGCGCGCGTGCGCCCGCCCATGAAGCCCGGCCCGCCTCCCCCTGGCGCCCCGCTGGATTGGCGGGCGCTGCACCGGCTGCGCGCGGTGTTCCTGGAAGGCGCCGGAGGCGAGCGCGATTACTGGCAAACGGAGAGCGATCTGGCCGCCTACGACGCCACGTTTGCTCAACGCATCGGATGGAAGTGGGAACATGTGCTGGGCGAACTCGACCGACGCGGCTGGCAACCGCCGGCGGGAGCGGTGCTGGACTGGGGCTGTGGCAGCGGCATTGCCGCGCGCGTTTACCTCGACCACTACGGCCCGGAAGCCGCAACCTCGGTTTGTTTTTGGGATCGCTCACCGCTGGCCCGGCGGTACGCGGCGGCGCGCGCGCGGGCGAAATATCCCGCCCTCGAGGTCGGCGAAAGGCCGTCCGCCGGTCCGTCTGTGGTGTTGGTGAGTCACGTGTTGACCGAACTCGACGAACTACAGGCGCGGGAACTGGAATCGTGGCTCGTCGGCGCGCAGGCTATTCTGTGGGTGGAGCCGGGGATGCCCGAGGTCAGCCGCCGACTCATTGCCGCGCGGGAATCGTTGCGACGCGTCTTCCACGTGGTGGCGCCCTGCACGCACGCGGCCGCCTGCGGCCTGCTCGCCCCGGGCAACGAGCCGCACTGGTGTCATCAGTTCGCGTCTCCGCCGCCGGCGGTTTTCACGGACGCCTTTTGGGGCCGTTTTGCGCGGGAAATCGGGGTGGACCTGCGCAGCCTGCCGGTCAGTTACCTGGCGCTGGACCGGCGTCCGCCGCCGCCGCTGCCCGCGGGCGCGGTGCGGGTGATCGGGCGGCCGCGCGTGGACAAGCCCCAAGCCCGGGCACTGGCCTGCGATGCCGACGGTGTGGCCGAGTACACGTTGACCCGGCGCGCCCTGCCGGAGGTGTACCAGCGCTGGCGCAAGGGCGATTGCCCCGGCCTGCAGGTATGGGAACGAGACGGGGCGTCCATTCGGGTTGTGCGACTGCCCGGCTGTGCCGCTGCGGCGCCGACCGCGGGGGAGACCGGTGGCGCGGGCTCCGGCTCCGCTGCCGGGCCGGCAAGCCCGTCTTGACGGCGGGGGGGATTCCGGTTGGGATGCCGCTCGTCCATACCCCAACCCATGAGAACTCACTGGTTATTGCTGGGGGCCCTGCTCACGCTGGGTCTGACTTCCCGGGCGGCGGACACCCGCCTTTACGAAATGCGCATCTACACGGTGGCGCCCGGCAAGCTGGCGGCCCTGCACGCGCGTTTCCGCCAGCACGCCTGCCGGTTATTGGAACGGCACGGGATGGCCAACATCGGCTACTGGACCCCGCTGGAGGAAAAGGACGACGCCGGCTCGAAGCTCCTCTTTGTGCTGGCTCACCCCAGTCGGGAGGCCCGGGAAAAGGCGTGGCAGGCCTTCATGGCCGATCCCGAGTGGCAGGCGGTTTTTCGGGCTTCCGAAGCGGACGGGCGGCTGGTTGAAAAGGTGGAGGTGCGATTTCTGCGGGCCACGGATTACTCCCCGCCGATCACTCCGCCGGGCCGGGGCGGCTCCCGAGTTTTTGAACTGCGCACCTACACCGCCGCGCCGGGCCGGCTGGCAGCGCTCCATGCCCGGTTCCGCGAACACACCACCCGGCTGTTCAAAAAACACGGCATCCAAAACGTGGCCTACTGGACGCCGGCCGAGGGCGAACCCGGCGCGAAGGACACGCTGATTTACTTTGTGGCCCACCCCAGCCGCGAGGCGGCCGCGGAAGCGTTCAAGAACTTCGCCGCGGACCCGGCCTGGCAACAGGCCCGCCGGGAGTCGGAAGAGAAAGCCGGAGGCAGCCTGACCGTGCCGGGCGGGGTGCGCTCCGAATTCATGCGGGCGACGGACTACTCGCCGTTGCAATAACCAACCCTTTCCGCGCCTCACCCGGTCGGGTGTGGAGGCGGAGGGGGTCGTCGCGGTGCGACGGCCAGGGCTGAGCGGGGGTGAAAATTCCTCGCCGCCGGCTCAGTGGCTGCAACTGCAGCCGGAACCGCAGCTATCGAAGTCTTCCGGCCCGGGCACGCGGCCGATCTCGAGTGTCTTGGTGATGTACTTGATCACCGTGTCCTGAATCTGCCGCATCTGTTCCTGGGCCTGCAGGAAAGCCATCGCCACGCCATTGGCGAGCAGGGCTTCCCGGTGCCGCTCGTAATCGGCGATTTCCTCCTCGCCCAGTTGCAGCCCCTGATGTTGCTTGTGGTGGAGGTATTCGCCCTTTTCGGCCACGGTACGGTACAGTTGCTTGGCCGATTCATCAGACAGGAAGGTCTCGATATCCCGTTTGAGGGTCTGGAATTCGGCGCTGCCGAGGATGGTCTCGCACAGTTCCAGGGTCTTGGCCATGACCGGCCCGGAGGTGAGCGTGTGTGCCATGATGCGTCTTTCGTACCCGGCAAAGTACTCTGCGCCCCGCGGGACACAAGCGCTTTGGCGGGAAATGTGACAAGGTCGTGTTCCGGGCCGCCCGGGCGGGAGACGGGGCGCGGCGCCGGCGGACTTTACATCCGACTCCCGACGCCTACTTTGCGCCCGTGTCGGATAACCGAAAACCCCGGGTGGTGGTGGGAATGAGCGGCGGGGTGGACTCCTCCACCGCGGCCGCCCTGTTGCTGGAACAGGGCTACGAGGTGGTGGGCATCACCCTCAAGCTCTGGCCCCAGGACTGCCTTTCCCGCGCCGAGGACAAATGCTGCGGCCCGCAAGCCGTGGCCGACGCCCGCGCCGTGTGCCATCGTCTGGGCATCCCGTTTTACCTGGTGGACGAGGCCGCGGAGTTTCAGCGCTCCGTGATTGACTATTTCGCGGCCGAATACCGGGCCGGGCGGACGCCGAATCCGTGCGTGCTGTGCAACGAGAAATTGAAGTTCGGCACGTTGCTGACCCGCGCCCGTCAGTTGGGCGCCGAATACGTGGCCACCGGACATTACGCCCGGGTGGAACGCGACCCGGCCAGCGGCCGCCACCTCCTCAAGCGCGGTCGGGACCCACGGCGGGACCAGAGCTATTTCCTGTTTTCCCTGCGGCAGGACCAACTGGCCCGGGCGCTTTTCCCCCTGGGTGAATTGCACAAAACCGACACCCGTCGGGCGGCCCGGCAGCGGGCGCTCAAAACCGCCGACAAGGAGGAGAGCATGGAAATCTGCTTCGTGCCGGACAACGACTACGGCGGCTTCCTCCAAAAGGCCAAACTGGTGCAGCCCCACCGCGGGGAGATTGTGGACCTGCAAGGGCGGGTGCTCGGCCACCATGAGGGCATCGAGTTCTTTACCATCGGCCAACGGCGGGGCCTGCGCATCGCCGCTTCCCGGCCTCTGTACGTGGTGGACCTGGACCCGGAGCGGAACCGGGTGGTGGTGGGCGGCGCGGAAGACCTGGGGCGGGACGAGTTCGGCGTGGAGCGCTGCAACTGGATTGCCTTTGCCGAGCCGCCCCCGAGCCTCGAGGTCATGGTGAAAATCCGGTACAATCACCCCGGCACGCCGGGCGTGGTCACGCCCCGACCCGACGGCGGCGCGCGGGTGAAACTGCTAACGCCCCAGCGCGCCATCACGCCCGGCCAGGCCTGTGTGTTTTACCAGGGCGACCTGGTCGTGGGCGGCGGGTGGATCGAGCGGACGGTGGCCGGTTCTCTCGGCCCCGGCCCGGGCCGCGCCGAGGAAACGCCGCCGGTTCTGGCCGGAACCTGAAGACGCCGGGCGGTCCCGCATGTTGGACCGGTTGCCTTTGCGTTTGCCGGGGCGCTGCGGCCCGCGCTACCGTACCGGCGGATGTGGGATTTGCTCAAAGAGTTCCTCCAGTTCCTCCGCCAGGAAAAAAAGTGGTGGCTGGTGCCGCTGGTGCTGATCCTGGTGGGGCTGGCGGCCCTGCTGGTCTTCGGCTCCAGCTCCGGCATCGCCTGGGCGATTTATCCCTTCATGTGATCCATGCCCGGCGGGCCGCACATCCTCGGCCTCTCGGCCTATTACCATGACGCGGCGGCGGCGCTGGTCAGCGCCGGGGAGATCGTGGCCGCCGCGCAGGAGGAACGGTTCAGCCGGCGCAAGCATGATGAGCGCTTTCCCGAACAGGCCGTAGCGTACTGCCTGCGGCAGGCGGGGCTGGAGCCCGCGCACCTGGATGCGGTGGTCTTCTACGACAAGCCCATTCTCAAGTTTGCCCGGTTGCTTGAAAGCTATCTGGCCGTGGCGCCGCGGGGCTGGCGCACCTTCCCCCGCGTGCTGCCCGGGTGGTTGGGCGAGAAGCTCAATCTGCGGCGGACCATCCGGGAGGAGCTGCCCGGTCTGCGCCCGGACTGCCCGATCTTCTTCACCACCCACCATCAAGCGCACGCGGCCAGCGCGTTTTATCCCTCGCCGTTTGCCGAGGCGGCCATCCTGACGGTGGACGGGGTGGGCGAGTGGGCCACCACCACCATCGGGTTGGGGCGGGGAACCGAGCTGCGGCTGCTCAAGGAAATCCGCTTTCCGCATTCGCTGGGGCTGTTGTACACGGCCTTCACCGCCTATTGCGGGTTCCGCGTGAACTCGGGGGAGTACAAGCTCATGGGGCTGGCGCCCTACGGGCAGCCGCGCTTCGCCGACCGCATCCGCTCGGAACTGCTGGAGCTCAAACCCGACGGCTCGTTCTGGCTGAATCTCGATTACTTCGCCTTCCTCCACGGCACCACCATGACCAACGAGCGGTTCCACCGCTTGTTCGAAGGGCCGCCGCGCGCTCCGGACCAACCGGTGGAGCAGCGCCACATGGATGTGGCCCGCTCGATTCAAGTCGTGACCGAGGAAATCATGCTCCGGCTGGCGCGGCACGCGCGGGAGGTCACCGGACAGCGTCACCTCTGCCTGGCCGGCGGCGTGGCGCTCAATTGCGTGGCCAACGGCCGGATTTGGCGGGAACGCCTCTTCGAGCGGCTGTGGATTCAACCCGCCGCGGGCGACGCGGGCGGAGCACTGGGCGCGGCCCTGGCCGCCTGGTACGGACCTTTTCGCGGCTGTCGAAAGGCGGAAATGACCGGGGAAACGAGCGAAGTGCAGGAAACGGCGCCGGTTGCCCGGCTGCCCGATTCGATGCGCGGCGCGTTGCTGGGACCGGAGTTTGGCGACGCCGAAATCGAGGAGACCCTCCGCCGCCACGGCGCGGTCTGGGAACGCCTGGAGCACGACGCCCTGCTGGATCGGACCGTGCAACTGCTGGCCGCGGGGCGGGTGGTGGGGTGGTTTCAGGGGCGGATGGAGTTCGGCCCGCGCGCGCTGGGCAGCCGCTCGATTCTGGGGGACCCGCGCTCCCCCACCATGCAATCGGTGATGAATCTGAAGGTGAAATTTCGCGAGTCGTTTCGCCCGTTCGCGCCGGCGGTGCTGCGGGAACGGCTGGACGACTATTTCGAGCTGGATTGCGAATCCCCCTACATGCTGCTGGTGGCGGCGGTGCGTCCGGAGTGGCGCCGGCCCGTGCCGGAGGGGTTGCGCGGGCTGGAACTGCTCCAGGCCGAGCGCTCGACCCTGCCGGCCATCACTCACGTGGATTACTCTGCGCGCATCCAGACGGTGGATCCGGAGCGGCATCCGCAGCTGTACGCGCTGCTGCGCCGCTGGGAGGCCGCCACCGGTTGCGCGGCGCTGGTGAACACCTCGTTCAACGTCCGCGGCGAGCCCATCGTGTGCACGCCGGACGATGCGTATCGCTGCTTTGTGAACACGGAGATGGATTACCTGGTGCTGGGCAATTACGTCCTGGACCGGCTGGCTCAGCCGCGGCGGCCGGTGGAACGCCGCGTGGCCCCGCAACCGGATTGAGACCCCCGTGAAGCTCCGGTTGAAAGAGGACCCTCGCCAATGGCGCAAGTTCGGGCTCAGCTCCGCCCTCGTGCTGGTGCTGCTGGCGGGACTGCTGGGGTGGCGGGGTTGGTTGCCCGGCCCGGCTGTGGGAGGCGTGTTGGTCGGATTGCTCGCCGTGGCGGTGGTGGCCCTGACCCGGCCGCGCTGGCTGCGCCGGCCCTATCGGCTGGGCATGCGAGTAAGCCACGCGCTGGGTCGGGTGGTTGCGCCGTTGGTGCTCGGGGTGATTTTTTTCCTGGTCCTGACGCCGTTGGGACTCCTGGTGCGCCTGCTGGGCAAGGATTTGTTGCGGCTGCGCCGCGATCCTCACGCGATCACTTACTGGCAGCCGGTGTCCGGATCCGACGATCTGCGGAAGATGTTTTAACCGGGGCGACACGCGTCGAGAACGGCCGGGAAGGCCCCGGCCGTGGCGAGAGAGGGCCGCCCATTCGGTTCCAGCAACGCCCCGGCAGGCTGGAAGCCTGCTCCCCCAACCATTCCGCTGGTGCGGGTGGTTCAGCAACTCGAGCCCCCGCGGCGGCCGACCGGCCTCAGGGCGCTCGGACCTGATCCAGCTCGGGCGTGCCCTCCGGGGCATCCCCGATGCGGACCACCTCGTAGGTGCGTTGGACCGGGCGCTTGAGTTGGGCAATGCGCGCCTCGAGTTCTGCGATGTGCGGGTCGAGTGTTTCGGGCGCCTCCGCCCCGTCGCGGTTGCGGGCCTGATTCCAGGCCGCGAGCCACCGACGGTTCTTTTCAACGACGGTTCGCCGTAGTTCCTCCGCCTGGTCCCAGGACGGACCGCGGGAGATGATGCGGTAGCGATGCCAGTCGGCGTGGGTAGCCTGCAGGATGCCCTGGCCATCCACGCGCAGCTCGTACAGTCCGCGGGCCAGGTTGCGAATCTGGATGTAGCATTGCGGCTCAAGGCCATCGGGGATTTCCACGTCCCCGGGCGGGGGCGGCGTGGTCAGGCGTTCCTCGGTAAAGACCACGCGCACTTTGCGGTCGGTGCGATGGTGGGAGGCAATGCGGGCGCCGAACCCCCCGGAACGCCAAGAACCGTCGGCCATCAACCCGAAACGCCAGTTGTTGCCCGTCCAGCGCAGACCGCGTTCGAGCGCGAAGCCCAGGCGGCGCGCGCCGTAGGCGGTGGGGCGCACGCCGTCCTCGGTGAGGCGGGGACGCGACCGGCCGGCCTCGGCGGCGCGGAGACGATTGATCACCTCGCCCCGGCTGAGAAAAAACAGGTCCACGAATTCGGCCTGGCGGTTGGTGGCCAGTAGCCAGGCCGTCTCGGCAAAGAGCCCGTGGTCAGTGTTGCGGTTGGTGATGGTGGCGAAATCGGCCGGTTCGTCCGGCGGCGGTTCGAAGCTGAGCGGGCTGAGCAGCACCAGGCGCGGGGCAATGGCGGGATTCAGCGCCGCCAGGCCGTCCAGCAGGCGGGTGTACACGTTGGTGAACGCGGCCAGGGCGCCCGGGCCGCGGCGGGCGGCCGCGGTGCCATAGCTCAGCACCACCAGGGTGGGATGCACCGCGCGCACCTCCTCCAGCAACGGAGCCAGCCACCCAAAATCCGCCGCCGCGGCGGTTGGATCGGGCTCGCGCAGCCGGTTGTGCGGGCTGAGCGAGAGGTTGCGAAACGTGAAGGTGGCGCCCGGGTATTGGGTTTCCATCCGGGTCTCGAAATACCCGTGGTCGGCTTCCGCTTCCAGAATGGCGTCGCCCAGAAACACCACCCGCTCGCCCGGATTCAGGGCAAAGGGCGGACGCGGCTCGGGGCGCCCGCCGCCCGGCAGTAGAATGGTCGCCGGGGGCGGAGGAGCGGCTTCGGGCGGGCGCAACACCGCGGGTTGATCTTCCGCGCCGGCCGGCAGGGGCGGGCGGGGGGTGAACAGATCCATCACCGGGTCCGAAATCGTTCCGCCGACGGCCGGGGCGTGCCCCAGCAGGGCGGCAAGCAACCAACAGGGCCAAGTGCGAATCATAGCATGCGGCGGGATTAAATGGACAAGACCCCGGGCCGGGCAAGGGGAGAAATGGCCGGGCGGCGGCTCTGGTACTGCTTGATCTGGGCTAAATGGACCAGGTGGTCAAAAGGGCTGTTGCCGTGCGCGCGAGGGGGCGCTGAGCGCACCGAATGTCACGCCGAGAGTCCGGCTGCGGGGGCGATCCCTTAATGGGGCGGGCTCCCCTTGTCGGTCCATTCGTGCGATTTGCCCAGCGCCGCGCCTGCTTCTCCAAAGTCCTCTGGCGGCGCAACCCACCCGGCGGCTCTGCCCGGCCCTGGAGCAACAAGCCTGCGCGGCCGCCACCGAGCAAAACTACCGTCCCGCCGCCCGCGCCCTCTCCCGCAGGACCGGCGCCCGGCTCGGCCGCTGGCGGGTCTGGGCCTGTGTGCAGTTCCACGGCGCGCGTCTCCGGCTGGAACAGGAAAAGTCGCCCCACTGCCCGCTCAGCCCCTGAACGTCCCGGCCCGAATCCGCGCGGTGGACTCCACCGGGCTCAAAGGCCAGCAGTGCCGAAGCCGCGGACCGGTGTGCCATTTCTCCGTCCTTCTGGGCCTCCATGAGGCCGGCCGGGTGCGCCGTGACCAGGTCCGCGGTTCGACCCGTTGCGCCTCCAAGACAAACAGCTCCTGGTCTCCACCGCCCCCTTGGCCCGGTTCGGCCCCCGGTTCCAACGCCTGGCTCGGCGTCTCTTTGTCCCGCCGTTCCACCTCCGACTCAGCGACGGCGACCCAGGCCTCCAACACCTGCTCCAAACCCATTTCCCCACCTCCCCCGGGTTGCTGGCCCCCTGGCGCCTGGCCTTCCAGCCATCCGCGGCACGTGCCGAACAGATCCTCCAGGTCCTGAGTGAGCCGGTGTCCCGGGCTGGAGGCGTTGCTCGACGCCTTGTAGGAGTTGGACCAAGCGGAACCCGAAGAACGCGTGGAACTCCGAGCTCGTCTGGACCAACACCAGTCGGCGCTGACCGCGCGACATGGCATTTCCCGCGCCGGCATTCTCCCGGTCATTGAGCCCCGTTGCCGGGAATACCGCCGCGAACGCCGGCGGCGCGGGCGTTCCGCGCTGGATTGCGGCCTGCAAGCCTGTCGCTGATCTGCGGAACCGACCGGGTTTCCGGTTCCCGGGCGGACCATCGAGAACGGAAGCGCCTCCGCCGCAAACCGACCGGCCCGTCGAATTTTTCCGGCTCCGAAAATGTCCAAACGCGGAACCTGCGTCCGGGTGCCCAATGAACGCCATGGCTCACGATTCATCGGAAGCGCGCAACGGCCCGGTCTTCGACCACCAGCCGCGCACGCGAGTCGTCTTCGGTTGCGGGGTGTTGAGACGCCTGGGGGCATTGGCCGCGGAGCTGGGGGGTCGTCGTCCCCTGGTGGTGACCGACCCGGGCATCGTTGCCGCCGGCCACGTGGCGCGCGCCGTGGCCAGCCTGGCGGAAGCCGGCCTGGACGTGGCGGTCTTCGAGGGCGTGCGCGAAAACCCCACCACGCTGGACGTGGAGCGCTGTCTGGCCGCCGCGCGCGCGCATCAAACCGATTTGCTGGTGGGCCTGGGCGGCGGCAGCGCCATGGACACCGCCAAGGGATGCAACTTCCTGCTGACCAACGGCGGCGTCATGCGCGACTACTGGGGGGTGGGCAAAGCTACCCGACCGATGCTGCCGCTCATCGCCGTGCCCACTACTGCCGGCACTGGCAGCGAATGTCAGAGTGCGGCGCTGATTGCGGACGAGGCCACGCACCAGAAAATGGCCTGCTTGGACCCGAAGGCCGCGGCCCGCGTGGCTCTGCTGGACCCGGAGTTGACGCTGTCCCAACCCCCGGCCGTCACCGCGCATACCGGGGTGGATGCCCTGGCTCATGCGGTGGAAACAGCGGTGACCCGGGCCCGCACTCCGATTTCCCTCATGTACTCCCACGAGGCGTTCAAGCGCCTGGTGACGGCCTTTCCCCGGGTGCTGGCGCAGCCGGCGGACCTGGCGGCTCGCGCCGACATGCTGCTGGGCGCCGCGTTGGCCGGGTTGGCCATCGAGAACTCGATGCTGGGGGCGGCTCATTCCTGCGCCAATCCGCTGACCGCCCGCTTCGGGGTGGTGCACGGGGAAGCCGTGGGGGTGATGCTGCCACACGTGGTGCGGTTCAATGCCGGCGATCCCGACGCGCGGCGGGCCTACGCCGAGCTGGCTTCCGCCCCGGAAATCGCCTGCGTGAGCGAGGGATTGGAGCCGGCGGTCGAGGCCCTCCTCGACGTGTTGGAGGACCTGCTCAACCGGGCCGGTATTGCCCGCTCGCTGGCCGCGCTGGGCGTTCCTCCCACGGTCGTGCCCGAGCTGGCCGCCGAAGCCGCCGCGCAGTGGACCGCGCGCTTCAACCCCCGCCCGCTCGCTCCGGACGACTTCGAAAGCCTCTACCGGGCAGCCTTCAGGCCGCGACCGGACCGTGTCCCGGCCGCCGTCTGAGTGCTGCCGACGCAGGACCGGGTTTGCCTTCGATGCGGTCCTCCGCCAGAGTCCCGTCCGGATGAGCAAGCGGTTTTACATCACCACCGCCATTGATTACGTCAACGGTCAGCCGCATCTGGGCCACGCCTACGAGAAGGTGATCGCCGACGTAATCGCCCGGGCGCGACGCAGTCTGGGCGAGGCGGTGTTTTTCCTCACCGGCACCGACGAGCACGGGCAGAAAGTGCAACAAGCCGCCGCTACCGAGGGCAAGGACCCTCAGCAGTACTGCGACGAGCAGGCCGCGAATTTCATCGCCCTGACCCGGGCGTTGAACCTGTCCAACGACGAGTTCATTCGCACCACCCAACCCCGGCACCGGGCCGTGGTGACCGCGTTGCTCAACCACCTCCACGCGCGGGGGCAGCTCTACAAGGCGCCCTACCGCGGCTGGTATTCCTGGAAGGAAGAAACCTTCCTCACGGAGAAAGACCGCCGCCCGGACGGCACCTTCGATCCCGCCTGGGGGGAGGTGCGGGAACTGGTGGAGGAAAACTGGTACTTCCGCATGGGGCGGTATCAGGACTGGCTTACCGCTTACATCGCGGACCATCCGGAGTTTGTGCAGCCGGAGTACCGGCGTAACGAGGTCTTGGGGTTCCTGCGCTCCGAACCCCTCGAAGACCTGTGCATCAGCCGCCCCCGCGCGCGCCTGAGCTGGGGCATCCCGCTGCCTTTTGATCCGGATTATGTGAACTACGTTTGGTTCGACGCGCTCACCAATTATTACAGCCTGCCCGTGGCGCTGGGGGATGTCGCCGCGGCGGCGCCGCTGGGCGAGTGCTATCCGCCGCCGGGCTGTCCCGCGCCGGCACCCGGCCCCACCTTGTGGCCCGCAGACATCCACGTCATCGGCAAGGACATCGTCAAGTTCCACGCCGTGTACTGGCCCATCATGCTCCACGCGGCCGGCATCCCGTTGCCGCGCCAGGTGCTGGTGCACGGGTGGTGGCAAAAGGACGGCGCTAAGATGAGCAAAACCACCGGCAACGTGGTGGACCCGCTGGCCGTGGTGGCCGCATGGGGAGCGGATGCCTTCCGCTACTATGTGCTGCGCGAGCTGGACATCGGCCCGGACGGCAACTGGACCGACGCCGGTTTCAAGGCCCGCTATCAGGCCGAGCTGGCCAACGGCCTGGGCAACCTGGTCAACCGTTCCCTTGCCATGTTGCGGCGCTACCGGCGCGGTGTGGTGCCTGCCCGCGCCGCGGAACTGGAACCGGAAGCGACGCAGGTCGCGGAGACGCTCGCGCACCAGTGGCGGGAAAACCGTCTGCAGGCCGGGCTGCTCACCATTTGGGGGCTCATTACCCGCGCCAACCAATACGTGGACCAAACCGCGCCCTTCAAGCTGGCCAGGGACCCGGGGCAGGCCGCCCGACTGGATGCGGTGCTTTACACTCTGGCCGAAACCTGCCGTGTCCTTGCAGTCCTGCTCTGGCCCTACCTGCCCCAAACCGCCGAGCGGATTTACCAGCAACTGGGCCTCCCCGGAACGCCGGAGCGCTTCGCGGACGCGGCGTGGGGCGGATTGCCGCCGGGACACACGGTGGGCGAACCGCAGCCCCTGTTTCCCCGTCGGGACTGAGCCGGCCCAATGGTCCGGCTCCCGGAACATCCGCCGGAACCCTCCCAAAAGAACGAGGGCCGGAGAAACCTCCGGCCCGTTCTGAGAACAAATTCACTGCGGATGCGGCGCCGCAGCCTCACGCCCACCGGCACACGGTTCACTGCGTTTTGCACCCGTACAACGCGAAGCAATCTAACCGCCCCGCTCCGCTGCACCAGTCCCCAAAACTGGGGACAAAGCCGCCCGGCCCGGGATCCGGCGCCGGCTAAGCCCCTCACCCTTTCACCTGTCACCTTTTCACCCGTCCACCATCACGCCCGTCCCCAAGGCGGGTTGCCCACGTCTCGGCGAGGCGGCCAGCCGCGGCAATCTCAGGGGACCGGTTGAACGGGCGTGTCCAGTTCCCAACCGGGGCGCATCTCCTCGTCCAACGGTGTCGGCGGAACACCGCGAAGGAGTTGGCGTTCCGCAAGTACCGCCACCATCGCGGCGTTGTCTCCGCACAGCCGCGGCTCGGCCGGTCGCAACCGCAAGCCGGCCCCGGCGCATTCCGCCGTCAGGCGACGGCGCAACTCGCGGTTGCAGGCCACGCCTCCGGACACGGTCACGCACCCCACCCCCAGCCGCCGGGCCGCACGGATCGTTTTGGTCACCAGCACGTCCACGATGGCGGCCTGGATGCTGGCGCAGAGGTCCCGGCGCGTCGTTGCGGAGGTCAGCGCTTCTGGATGATCACGCAAAAAATACCGCACGGAGGTCTTGAGCCCGCTGAAGCTGAAGTCGTCCTGGGGCTCGCGCAGCAGCGGGCGCGGGAACTCGAAGGCCTGCGGGTCGCCCCCCTCGGCCAAACGGTCCAGCCACGGTCCGCCCGGGTAAGGGAGGCCCAGCAACTTGGCCGTCTTGTCGAAGCACTCCCCGGCCGCGTCGTCCACCGTGCCTCCCAGCAGGCGGTGTTGTCCCTCGCGTTCCACGTGGACCAACAGCGTGTGTCCGCCACTGACAATGAGGGCCACGTGGGGCTCGAACTGATCAAAGTCCGCCCGCAGAGGATTGCCCGTGATCCAGGGTGAATACAAGTGGGCCTCGTGGTGATGAATCCCGTAAAACGGGCGACCAAGTGCGAAGGCCACGGCCTGGGCGGCGCGCACCCCCACCATCAGTGCGTTGGGCAGACCGGGTCCCTGTGTGGCGGCCACCGCGGTCAGCTCCACGGGCGTCACGCCGGCCTCGGCGAGCGCCTGGCGGGCCAGCGGCAGCCAGTGGCGCAGATGCTCCCGTGTGGCCAGCTCCGGCACCACGCCGCCGTAGCCGGCATGCAGGGCGATTTGAGAAGCCACCAGGCTGGCCAGTACGAGGCCATCCCGCACCACGGCCGCCGCAGTTTCGTCGCAGGACGTCTCCAGCGCCAGCACCACGCGCGGTGCCTCGTGGACCGTCTGATGAGGTGAGATAATCGCTGACACGCAACAGGCAAACCCGGGCCGGCGACCTCGCCCTGCGACCGGCGCGGACCGGCGGCTGGTGGGCGCGACAGGACTTGAACCTGCACGGCTTGCGCCAAGGGATCCTAAATCCCTCGTGTCTGCCAATTCCACCACGCGCCCCCGGCACGGCAGTCATCAAAGCGCATGCTGGCCCGAACGCGTTCAAAAGTAAACCCCGCGCCGGGACCAAAATCGGCGAATAAAAATCGCGGAGCCTGCGCTTTGTCCGGGCTTTGCCTAAGCGCGCGAGCGCCCGGCGGTTTCGACACCCTGTGGATGGGCGTGCGACCAGAGTGGTTCTCCGGAATAGGCTAACCGAGTCGTTCCACAATTCTCATCCACCGATGAGGGAAGCTAGTCACCGTGTGCGGTTGGGGCGGAGCGCGGCGGCGTTTTTTAACCGGCCGTCGTTCCGCTCGGCTGTTCAATCCGGCCGGCTTGGGACAGAGTCGCGGCAGAACCGCTCCTCCTGGCAAGAACCCACAAGCTGCCAATCGGTACACCGGGGCCAACGCCGGCTTGCGGGCGGCGGAAAATTTGCACAATTGCAACATGCCTGTGTCACAACTGACCTTGATTGCTCGCCTGGCTCGGGATTGGAAAGAATCCAAACTCGGGGTGTACGGGGTGATGGCTTGGGTTACGGTGGCGGCTTTTCTGCTGGATTTGCACCGCGGGGACCCCGACCGGGCTTTCCCCGCCCTGTGCGCAGAAGGAGGTCCCGTGCAGCATGTGCAGTTGATGTTGCACGGCTGGACGCTGGTCCTGTGCGGCTGGATGCTCTGGCGGGAGCGGGGAACATTGCGGGGAGCGGCAGTATGGCTGTTGGCCCCTTGGTGTATCTGTTTTGGCGCGAGGCCGACTGGGACAAGGAGGTGTTCTCCGCCTGGTTCGGGGTTGAACCGGGTGTGCGGATGTTCTCGTGGCGGCATCTGTGGGGACGCCCGGACCTGCCCATTTCGATGAAACTCCTCTGGGCCGGCGGGTCGCTGGGCGCCCTCGTTGCCTGGCTGTGCTGGAGTTGGCGGCAGCGGCGGGCGTTGCCCGTGCTCCGGCGGCTGATTGCGCGGTTCCCGGTTTGGCTCTGGCTGGCCGTGACGGGGATTTTTTTACCTGCTTGCCCAGGGACCGGATCGGGGGTGGTTCGGCCGGAACGCGGCCCCGGGCATCGCCGATCCCTTTGCGGAGGAAGCGCCGGAGTTGCTGGCCGATCTGGCGTTGCTGTGTTTTGTGATTGAATTCCGGGAACGCGGTCGTCCCGGTCCGTCCAATCAACCGGACCATACCGCCAGGTACTCTCGGCGGATGATTCCGGGCCGCCATCCCGGTTTTTCTGTGCCTTCAGACGCACAGTGTTCAACCGGAGCGGAGGCAGGGTAAATGCGCCGCGCTCCGACCCTTTGACAACCCGCGGTCGCCGGCGATAACGGTTGGCAAAGCGGCGTGGGCTGCGTAGCCTTTGCGACTCACGGAGTTCGCGTGGCGGAGTTCGCATGCGACAGTTTTTGACCATCGCCTACAACACATTTCGGGAGCTGGTCCGGCAGCCGGTGTTCCTGCTGCTGATGACGGCGGCGGGGGCGTTTTGCGTGTTTCTGGCGGCCGTGCCGTACTTCGGCTTTGGCGACGATCCCAAGATGGTCAAAGACAGCGTGCTGGCGGTGCTGCTGGTGACCGGGCTGGTGGGGGCGGTGTTGAGCGCCTCCGCCTCGGTGGCCCACGAAGTGCGCACCGGCACCGCGCTGGCCGTGCTGGCCAAGCCGGTCAGCCGGGTGCAGTTCATCCTGGCCAAATACGCGGGCCTGGCGGCGGCGCTGACCGTGCTGGTGTACTTCCTCGCCGTCGCGGCGCTGCTGGCCGGACGGATGGCGTTCGATGCCTACGGCGAGGCGGACACGCGGTCGCTGGCGGTGTATTTCGGGGCTCTGGTGCTGGCCTACCTGACGGGGGCGTTCGCCAACTACTTTCTGGACCGCGTTTTTGTAACCGTGACGGTGGGGGCGGCCTGTCTGCTGACCACGCTCGGCTTTTTGTACATCGCCTTTTTTGTGAAGACAGACGCGATCTTCAGCTTTGCCAACCCCCAGGCGGTGGACTGGCGGATGATCCCGGCGGCGGTGCTGTTGCTGCTGGCGGTGTGGGTGCTGGCGGCGCTGGCGCTGGCCTGTTCCACCCGGCTGGAGATGTTGCCCACCTTGGCGGTGTGCACGGCGGGGTTCATTTTGGGGCTGTTATCCGATTACCTGTTTGGCACCCGGGTGGAGGCCGGCCAGGGCTGGGCGGTGATTCCCTACACGCTGTTGCCAAACTGGCAGTTGTTCTGGATGTCGGATGCGCTGGGCATGGACAAGGACATCCCCTGGTCCTACGTGGGGCGGGCGGCCGGCTACAGCGCCGGCTATATCGGCGCTGTGCTGGCGGTGGCGCTTGTGCTGTTTCAAGACCGTGAGTTGAGCTGATCATGGAATCGAACCTGACCACCAAAGGGCTGGTAAACTGGGTGCTGATGCTGGCGCTGGCGGTGGCCGTGACCGCGCTGGCCCGCTATGCGCAGTCGGTTACCGGATATGTCGCCGCGGTATTCATCGGCCTGGGCTTTCTGGTTTCGCTGGTGGCCTACCTCCAGATGCGGCTGGAGGACCGGGAGCGGCTGGAGCAGATGGATTACGACGAACTGCGCAAGACCGCTACCAGCGAGTCGTTGTTCGCCGCCACCGACCTCGAACAATTCCCCGCCCGCCGCGCCCGCGAGCAGTTCGAGCGCTTCATCGTGCCCGGCTTTGCCCTGCTCCTGCTCCTGGGGCAGGGGGCGGCGGTCTATTTTCTCTGGCGGATGATCGGCAACGACCAGCCGGCCACCGCCCAGCAAATGACCGTGGCCATGACGCTCAACGGCCTGCTGGCCCTGATTTATTTCCAGGTGGGCAAGTACGCCACCGTGCTGGCGCGCCTGCAAAACGCCCGGCTGCTGCGTCCCCAGGCCAGTTACCTGTTGCTGGGCTCGATCCTGTGCGTTCTGACCGCCGCTGTGGAGGCCGCCGGTTGGGCCGGGCATCCCGGTGTGGACCGGATCGCCGCCCGCGTGCTGGTGGCCGTGCTGGCGCTGGTCGCGGTCGAAAACCTCATTACCCTGGTCCTGGAAATCTACCGGCCGCGGGTGAAGGGGCAGGCCGCCCATCCGCTGTACGAAAGCCGGCTCATCGGCATTCTCAGCCAGCCCGGGGGACTCATCACCACGGCGGCGCAGGCCCTGGACTACCAGTTCGGCTTCAAGGTTTCCCAGACCTGGTTTTACCGTTTCCTGGAACGGGCGTTTGTCTGGCTGGTGCTGGTGCAATTGTCCATCCTGCTGTTGTCCACCTCGTTTGTCATTATCGAGCCGGGCGAACAGGCCCTGCTCCAACGCTTCGGCCGCCCGGTGCCCGGGCGCGAAATTCTCGGACCCGGGCCGCATCTCAAATGGCCCTGGCCGGTGGACCAAATCCGCCGCTACCAAACCGAACGGGTGCAACACTTCACCGTCGGCATCGTGGAGGGCGAGGAATACGCGCAAGAACGCGTCCTGCTCTGGTCCAAGCCCCATGCCCGCGAGGAATTCAACCTCATCGTGGCCAGCCGGGAGGGCGGGACGGGCGCCGCGCCCGCCGACGGCGGCGAACAGGCCGTGCCGGTGAACCTGCTCACCGTGAAACTGCCCGTGCAGTATCAAATCCGCGACCTGGCGGCCTTCGCCTACGGCCACCAAGACGCCGGACGGCTCCTGCAATCCCTGGCCCAGCGCGAGGTGACCCGCTACCTGGTGAACGTGGATTTCGACGAGATCATGGCGCGGGGCCGGCGCGCCGCCAGCGAGGCGCTGCGCCAGCGCATTCAGGAGCGTGCGGACGCGTACCGACTGGGCGTGCGCGTGCTCGCGGTGGGCCTGCACGGCATTCATCCCCCCGTCAAGGTCGCGCCGGATTTCGAGCGCGTGTATGGGGCCATGCAGGAAAAAGAGGCCAGCAACCACCTGGCCCGCGCCTACGCTGCCGAGCGCATGCCCCTGGCGCAGGCCGACGCCATCCGCAAGGTCAACGAGGCGGAGGCCTACCGCGCCCGGCTGACAACCCTGGCCTCCGGCACCGCGGCGCGGTTCACCAACCAGGTCCTGGCCTGGCGGGCCTCTCCGGAGGTGTACACCCTGCGCACCTACCTGGAGACGGTCAGCCGCTCGGTCGCTCCGACCCGCAAATATGTCGTTGTGCCCAGCAACACCCACGAGGTGGTCACCCTCAACCTCGAAGACCGTATCCGGCAGGATTTGCTGGACGTGACCCTGCCCGCCGCCTCGCGCTGATGAACCCCCTGGACGCTTTTCGACCATGAAGAAAAACCCGCTGACCCTCGCCACCGGCGTGGTGGTGCTGCTGATCTTCGCCTCGATGCTCTTCGCCTTTCAGGTGCGGCAAACCGAGGTGGTGGTGGTCACCACTCTCGGCCGCTACACCCGGAGCATCGAGGAACCCGGACTGTACTTCCGCCTGCCCTGGCCGATTCAGAACGTCCACCGCTACGACAACCGCCTCCGCAATCTGGAGAAAAAATACGAGCAAACCACCACCGCCGACGGCCGCATCATCCTCATCGAGGCCTTCGTGGGCTGGCGGGTGAAGGACCCGCGCCAGTTCCTCGAGGCCTTCGGCGACAGCTTGCCCGAGGCCGAACGCAACCTCGAAATCCAGTTGCGCACCGCCAAGAACAACGTCGTCGGCAGCCACCCCCTCTCGGACTTCATCTCCGTAGACCCGCAGTCGCTCAAGTTCGATCAAATCGAAGCCGAGATGCTGGCCGAGCTGCGCCGGGCCGCGACCCCCTTCGGCGTGGAAATTGTCCTGCTGGGCATCAAACAGATCGGCCTGCCCGAGAGCATCACCACCAAGGTCTTCGAGCGCATGAAGGCCGAGCGCGAGCGGCTGGTGAAGCAGTTTCAGGGCGAGGGCGAACGCGAAGCTATTGCCATCCGCTCCGAGGCCGACCTCAAGCGCGAGCAAATCCTCGCCGAGGCCGAGGCCCGCGCCCGGCAAATCCTGGGCGAGGCCGAAGCCCGCGCCGCCGCCGAACTGAAAACCTTCGAACAAAACACCGAGCTGGCCGTGTTTCTGCTCAAGCTCGACGCGCTGGAACAATCCCTCAAAGAGCGCGCCACCCTGATCCTGGACCCGCGGACCCCGCCCTTTGACCTCCTGCAAGGCGCCCTCTCACCCCGGACCGTGAAGCCCTCAACCGGTTCTCTACCATGAACCAGCCGCCCCTGCCGCCCTTGGGAAACGTCCCGCCGTCCCCGCCTCCGCCGGCGCCCGAGCCCGCGCCGGCGCCCGTCCTGGAGGACGCCAGTTCACAGGCGTTGGCCGAGGCGTTCCGCAGCAGCTTCCGGATCGTCAAGTTCCTCATGGCCGCGTTGGTGCTGGTGTTTCTGTGCTCGGGGATGTTCGTGGTCCAGCCCAACCAGCGCGCCATCGTCCTGTTCTTCGGCAAACCGGTGGGCGTGGGCGAAGAGCAACTGAAAAAACCCGGCTGGCATTGGGCCTGGCCCTATCCAATCAACGAGCCGGTGCGCATCCCCGTCGGCGAAGTCCAGACCGTCACCTCCACCGCCGGCTGGCATGCCACCACCCCGGAAATGGAGGCCCTCGGCCAGGAGCCCCCGGCCACCGGTATCCTCCGTCCCGAGGCCGACGGCTACACCTTGAGCGCCGACGGTAACATCCTCCACGCCCGCGCCACGCTGAAATACCGCATCTCCGATCCGATCCGCTACACCTTCGGCTTTGCTGACCCGCGCGCCCTGCTCACCAACATCCTCAACAACGCCCTGTTTTACGCCTCGGCCCGTGTCACCGCCGATGCCGCGCTCTACAAGGACAAAGCCGGCTTCCGGGAGCTGGTGCTCCAGCGGGTCCGCTCCCGTGTCGCCGAGCTGGACCTGGGCATCACCCTCGAACCCAGCGACGTGGAAACCAAAACCCCCGTGGATGTCCGCCCGGCCTTCGAGGCGGTCAACTCCGCCGAACAGGAGCGCAGCCGCAAAATCAGCGACGCCCGCGGCTACCGTGACCAGGTGGTGGCCCGGGCGACCGGCGAGGCCGACGCCATCATCGCTCGCGCCCTGGGCAACAGCAACCGCCTCGTCACCGCCATCGCCGCCGAAGCCCGGGCCTTCCGTGACCAGTTGCCCGAATACCTCAAGGACCCCGAACTCTTCCGCCAGCGCCTGCTGGCCGCCCGGCTGGCGCGCATCCTGACCAACGCCCAGGACAAGTTCTTCCTGCCGGAGCGCGACTTCGAGCAGTCGCGCGAACTGCGGCTCCAGCTCAATCGGGAACCTGTCAAACGCGAGGCTCCGCCCACCCGCTGAGCCCGCCCCATCGCCATGCAAGTTACCTCGCTGCTGTCCCGCCAGGAACACGCCCACGACCATGCGCACCACCCTCGCGAAGCGTGCGCCACCTGCGGGCATGACCACGAACACATTCCCGTGCGTCTGCCCCAGACGCTGGTCGGCATGATGTTCCTCATCAACTCCTTCCTGGTTAACTGGTTCTTTGACGGCGGCCGCCTGGTGGCCAGCGCCAGCGCCATGATCGGCGCCATCATCCTCGGCGCTCCGATCATCCTCACCGCGGTCCGGGACCTCCAGCGCGGCATCCTCAGCATCAACGAGCTGGTCGCCATCGCCGTACTGGCCTCCTTCGGCAAGGGCGCGGCGGCCCTCGGCAGCGCCGAGGGCAGCTTCGGCGTAGGCGACTACCAGACCGCCGGCATCGTGGCCTTCTTCATGTTGCTGGGCGAAATCATCGAAAGTCGCACCGCCGCCGGCGCCCGCGCCTCCATCGAATCCCTCATCAAACTCACCCCCACCCGCGCCCGTCGCCTGCGCGCCGACGGCTCCGAAGAAGAGGTGCCCGTGGCCGAGCTGAAGGTCGGCGACGTGATCCGCATCCGCCCGGGTGACAACGTGGCGGCCGACGGCGTCATCGTCTCCGGCGAGGGGTCCTTCAACCAGGCCACCATCACCGGCGAATCGCTGCCGGTGGACAAGAAGCCCGGTGACCAGGTCTTTGCTGGCACGCAGAACCTCACCGGCGTGCTCGAGGTCCGCGTGACCCGCGCCGGCGAGGACACCACCCTGGGCCGGGTGCGCGAACTCATCCTGGCCGCCGAGAAAACCAAGCTTCCCTTCATGCGCATCGTGGACCAGTACATGGTCTATTACACCCCCTTCGTGCTGGTGCTCGGCGCGCTGGTTTGGGCCTTTACCCACGACCTCAACCGCGTCATCTCCGTGCTGGTCGTGGCCTGCCCGTGCGCGTTCATCCTGGCCTCGCCCACTGCCATGGTCGCCGCCCTCTCCGCCGCCGCCCGGCTCGGCATCCTGATTAAAAACGTGGCCGACATCGAGTTGGCCGCGCGCATCAACGCCTTCATCTTTGACAAGACCGGCACGCTCACCACCGGTCGCCTGGCCGTCAGCCGCCTCCGCCCGGTCGAGGGCGTCAAACCCGCCGAACTGCTACGACTGGCGGCCTCCGCGGAGAAATACAGCAACCACCCCACCGCCCGTGCCCTCGCCGAACTGGCCGGCGAGGTCGGCGTGCCCCTGAGCGAGCCGGCTCAGTTCAAAGAAACTGCAGGCCGCGGCGTGCGCGCCCGGGTGGACGGTGCCGAGATTTTTGTGGGACGCGCCCAGTGGCTTCGCGACAACGGCGTGGCCGAGGATGTCACCGCCACCGTGGACCTGAACGAGACCGAGGGCTTCAGCCTCATCTTCGCGGCCCGGGACGGGCGCTACTTCGGCTGGATCGGCCTGCGCGACCAGATCCGCGCCGAGGCCAAGGGCGCCCTGGCCGACCTGAGCAACAGCGGCGTGCGCCGCATCGCCATGGTGACCGGCGACCGCCAGCCCGTGGCTGCCCGCGTCGCCCGGGAAATCGGCTGCGAGGAGGTCATGGCCGAGTGCCTCCCGCAGAACAAGGTGGACTTCGTCCGTCAGATTCGCGCCAAGGGTTACCGCGTGGCCGTGGTCGGCGACGGAGTCAACGACGCCCCGGCCCTGGCCGCGGGCGACATGGGCATCGCCATGGGTGCCGCCGGCAGCGAAGTGGCCATCCACAGCGCCACCATCGCGCTCATGAACAACGACCTGCGCCGCCTACCCTTCCTGGTGCGGCTCTCCCGCATGACCCGCAACGTCATCAACCAGAATTTCCTCTTCGGCGTGTTCTTCATCATCGGCGGCCTGACCCTGGCGGCCTTCGGCTACATCAATCCCATCGTCGCCGCCATCATGCACAACGCCGGCTCGCTGATCGTGGTGTTTAACAGCGCCCGCCTGGTGCGCGAGGGCGAGGAGCTTGAACCCTTCCAGCCCGCCGCCCCGGCGGCGACGCCCGGCAGCACTGCGGCCCCGTCCGCGCCCCTGGCGCCCGCGCCGGCGTGAGTCTGGAACACCCGGCCGCAGCCACCAGTTTCCCGCCGCGCCAGGCACCGAGCCGCTAAACCTCGGCTCGGGTGCCACTGGCTGGCTGGGGCGAGGACGAACCGGTTCAACTCTGCCGGGCCAAACAACGCCAACCCCGGCGCCGAACTCCGGACTTCCCGCTCGTCCCTGAGCGCAAAGGCTGAGCGGCCCGGGGCCTGCGCTTAGTCCGGATTTTCATACTCAGACGCGCTGGTGTAGAGCGGACGCTGTCGTGGCGCAGGATAAACCTGCTGGATCGCCAATTGGTGGTCGGCGGGGTGTGTAACCGGTTGCGACGTTCAGCAGGTTGGCAACCTGCGACACAGCAGGCTGCCAGCCTGCGCTACAACGGCCGCGCCTACGGGTTGCCCCCGGCCAGGTTGGCCACGAGGCGGAAGAAGCGCGCGGGCAGGTCTTGCGCGTCCACCAATCGCACGTGCTCCATTCCGCCGCCCAGGGGTTGCACTTCTTCGAGCAGGTCGTTGGCCGCCAGCCAGGCCACGAGGTTCTGGCTGCTTTCAAAGCGGATGCCCAGCGTCGGGCCGTGCGTGGCCCGGTCAAATTCCAGCACCGCCACCGGCTGGCCGTTGAGCAAGCCGACGGAGATCGTCACCACCGGCTCGGTGTCCGCCACATGCGGATTCCGCCCGAAGTAGCTCTCGAAAATGTTCTTCAGGCCGTCGCCGTCCAGGTCCGCCGCGGGATCGGCCGCCGCGCCGCTCAGGTAATGATACGCCGCCCAGTCGTCGTAGGTCTGGATGTGGGCGGGGTCGGCGGCTTCGATCGGCACGGTTTGCCAGTTCGTGTTGGCCACGGGCAAGGGCGGCAGCGCCGCCGGCAGGAGCGTCAGGTCGGTCACATTGAAGGCGACGGGACTCTGCGCGTTGGCAAAGGTCAGTTGGCCCGACCCGGAGAGCGCCTGGAACAAGGTCGAGGCCGAGCTGTGATAGACGCGCGGTTGCAGGAACAGCGAACGCAGGCCGCTGTCCTCGTGGAAGCGCACGATGCCTTCCCAAGGCAGTTTGAGCAGCAACGGCGTGGTCCAGTTGGTCGAGCTGCCGATGCCGAAGCGCGCGGCGTTCACCGTGGCGTGGCCTACCACGGCCAGACCGTCGTCGGTGTCAACAAGGTCATTGAACCAGTCGCCTAGCGGGCCATCGAAGACCGAGTAGAACGTGACCCCCAGCTCTTCGGTCAGGCCCAGCACCCAGCCGCTGCGCTGATCCCCCAGGCCGGTTGAGCCACAGGCGATCAGCCCCTCGGGTGTCCAGCGCAGCCGCGTGGCCAGATCGTAGGGCGACGTGCCACCGGTGGGCAGTTCATCGGCCCAGTCCGGGTCTTCGCCGATGGTGACGTGATCGAGCAGCGTGCCGTCGGACGTGAACTTGCCGATCAGGATGGCCGGGAATTGGTCAGGGACGATGAGGTGAATGCGCCCGGCAATGAAGAGATGACCGTCCGATCCCTCGGTGATGGACGCGACGTCAATCCCGCGCTCGCTGATAAACGCGGTGGCCCACAGCAGGCTGCCATCGGTGGTGGAAACTTTCATCACCAGGCCGTTCGGTGAATTGTTCTTCAAGAAGTTTCCGCCGTCCGGAATTCCGTAGGCCGGCGCGGCGACGTCGGCACTGGTCGCGCCGCAGAGGGCAAGGTGACCGTCGCTCGTGAGCGTCGCGCCCCAGGTCTGGTCGTCGCCGGGCAGGGCGTAATACTTGGCCCAGAGCACCGCGCCGTTGGCGTCGAGTTTGATCACCATGGGGTCATTCTCCCAAACCGAGCCGTGGCGCAGGTAACCAACGGCATAGTATTCGGGCTGGCCCGCGCCGTTCGTGCTCGACAGGAGTTCCTCGACGAACAACTCGAGGATGACCGGCGACGTCGGCACGGTCACGCTGGTCGCCCACAGCCGGTTGCCGTTGGCGTCGAAGTGTTGCAGCCAGCGATCGCGGCCCTGATCGCCCAACAGCGTGAATGAGCCGTCGCTCAAAGCCACCCCGCGCCGGGGCGCGACGCTTTGACTTGCGCCCAGGTCCTTGGCCCAGAGCAAATCGCCCTGACCGTTATAACGCGCCAGCGCGCCGGGCGTGCCGGCCACGAGGAGGTCGGTGACATTGCTGCCGCCGGCTCGGAGCACCACCGCCCCCGCACCGGGCGAGGCCGTGCCAGCCAACCCGAAAACGTAAGGATCGAACCTCGGCGCAAGCAGGCGCGCCCAGCGCACGCTTTCGCCCGCCGCCGGCTTGAAGTCCGTCGTCACACCGGCGAGCTGGATGCCGCCCAGGCCGCCCCCCGCGTCGCGATGAAACAGCACGTTGTGATCGAGCGAGCCGGTGGCGTCCACCAGCTCCAGCCCCAGCAGGCTCAAGCTGAACCGGCCGATGAGGTCCAGGCTGGCATCGAAGCTCCACCACGGATTCTCCAGCGGCGCGACGCGGAAGTCGCTGCCCAGCCGCAGCGCCAGCGTCGGCCCGCCATGCAGCACCGTGGCGATGCTGCCCTCGATTCCCAGTTCCAGTTCCAGCCACGCGCCCACCTCGGCGGCCAGCGTGTCGAACACCGTTGGATCGGAGACGCGCAGCGGCACAAACTCGCGGATCGGCTCGTAGAAAAAGCCGTTGGTGTTGGCCGTGGGGCGCGACGGGGCGTAACCCATCTCCATGCCCACGGTGAAGCTGCTCTGCAGCGGCAGGGAGAGTTTGCGCGGGATGTTGGCTTCGACGCCCGCGCTCAACCGCGCCACCGGGCCGACCGTGATCGGCACGCCGGCAAGGTTCAACGTGACCGGCGGCAGCGGCAGATCGAAAATTTCCAGCGTCTTTTCCGCAGGCGGGGTGTTGGTGGTGTTCTCGCCGCCGTCGCACTCGAGCACCACGTTCATGACCACCCCGGCGTCCAGATGCACGAAGGCGTGTTTCAGGGTGAAGTTGCGGATGCGCGCCTCAATTTTCAGGCCTGAAGAGCGCAACAGCAGTTGGCCACTGAGCCGGATCTGGTCGGTCAGGGGCAGTTCATTGAAATGCCAGGGGATCGCATTGAACCCGCGCAGATCGGCCAGGCGACCATCGCGGGGATCGTCTGCTTCGATCACCGCCGCCGCCGCGTCCCGCGCCTGCTGCTCCGCTTCGGTGTAAGTGTTCTCGAGTGTGGGATCGTAAGGATCGCGCACCGGATTGTCGTAGGCGTGCAGGGCGACCTCCTGAACGAACGTGGCGCTCTGGAGGATGTCCAGCAGCGAACGCATGTGCCCGGTGACATGGACCTCGCTGCCGACGAGGCTGACGCTGATGACCTCCAGCGGCACATACTGCCCCAGCCACGGCTCGGTCTGGTGAAACGGATCGGCAGGATTGGGCGGCGGGCGATCCAGCAGGTTCACGCCCGGGTCTTCGAGCAACAGATCCCCCGGCTGCACCGTGGAAAGAAACATCGTCAACCGGTCGAACTTGAGCGTGGTCACGCCTGCCGACGTCTCGGCCGGTGGCAACCAGGCATCCTCGGTTTCCTGGTCAATGCCCCGTGGGGGCGCGTTGAACACCCACAACTCGAAGCCCGAACGCGTGAGCGCCGCGCCGCTGAGAAGATTCGAGACTGCGGCCGGCACATCGTTGCTGGCCACCGCCGCGTAGAACGGCGGCGAGTTCGAGACGCTGGCAAAGGGCGCGAGCTGGCCGGGGAAAACGGCGGCGGGCGCGGCGGCCGCGAACTCATTCGTGGC